>ENA-UPAD01000032-UPAD01000032.1-bioreactor-metagenome-genome-assembly--contig:-NODE-32-length-219799-cov-562.089554_pt1 | contig 219799 bp, 172 predicted proteins | sample MGYA00238179_ERZ772710 | MGnify/ENA primary metagenome ERZ772710 (study PRJEB29004, sample SAMN07631245) | bioreactor metagenome | isolation source: Switchgrass digestor | place: USA: Dartmouth...
TCTTTTAATGTTATTTTCAACTGAAGAATTTTCATACCCTCACGGCTCCTTTTACTTGTATTGATGCACTTCTATTTTATCATTTCTCTATATTCTGCAATAGTAAAAATAATATCCTATTATCATTATACATTAATATTTATTTATCCAAATACCTTACTATAAATATCCCTTCTATTTTTTAATATCCATGCTCTGAATCCTGATAATAAATTCCCGTTATAACTTCAATTTTATTTTGATAAAATTTTGCTACTTATGAAACAAGCATTCTGCATTTGTAATTCTTAATCTTTAATTCTATTTTCATACCACTTTATAACCTTTCAATGGCATAACTTCATTATTCCAGGACCAACTTTATTATTATAGAACCAACTTTATTATCATAGAACTGACTTTATTATCACAGAGCCAACTTTATTATTTCTGTAACATCCCCCTTATTCCTTTTCCCTAAAAATCCTTACCCCTAACTATGTATATTTAAAATAAACTCCGCTCCAAACCAAAACCCCTCAAACCCTTATCCCTTCTCGCCTTAACCCTATTCTCCTAATCTCTTCCAGATAATAAAGTCCGCTCTAAAATCTCATATTTTTATCCCATTTATTAACACTTTTTCCTTAATTCTTGTGATAATTTTTAAAATAAAGTCGGTTCTAAATAGGGGTAAGGTGCAAGATGAACAGGGTAAAGTTTCAAGGGTTAAGGGATAAGAGTTCATTTCACTTTTCCATTGCTTTATCAATATTATCTTCAATATAGTCTTCAATCCCTTTAAAATCAATACTTCTAACCTTATCTAATACTTCTTAACCATAATAACCTTATTCCTTACACCTTAACCCTTTCACCTGTTAAAATGCAAACCCCGCAGCAAATTAAGATTTCTCCTGCATCTGCTACGGGATTTTGGAACGAACTTTATTTTTATAGAGCGAACTTTATTATCATGGAGTGGAGTTTATTTGTATTATACACTTGCCCCATGTCCCTTTATCCTAATAAAAAACAAAAGCCCCGCAGCAAATGATGTATATTTAAAATAAACTCCGCTCCAAACCAAAACCCCTCAAACCCTTATCCCTTCTCGCCTTAACCCTATTCTCCTAATCTCTTCCAGATAATAAAGTCCGCTCTAAAATCTCATATTTTTATCCCATTTATTAACACTTTTTCCTTATTTCTTGTAACATTTTTTAAAATAAAGTCGGTTCCAAATAGGGGTAAGGTGCAAGATGAACAGGGTAAAGTTTCAAGGGTTAAGGGATAAGAGTTCATTTCACTTTTCCATTGCTTTATCAATATTATCTTCAATATAGTCTTCAATCCCTTTAAAATCAATACTTCTAACCTTATCTAATACTTCTTAACCATAATAACCTTATTCCTTACACCTTAACCCTTTCACCTGTTAAAATGCAAACCCCGCAGCAAATTAAGATTTCTCCTGCATCTGCTACGGGATTTTGGAACAAACTTTATTTTTATAGAGCGAACTTTATTATAATGGAGTCAACTTTATTTGAATTATACAAAAGGAGAATAGGGTCAAGTTTCATGGGTTAAGGGGTAAGAGTTTATTTAACCTTTTCACTTGCTTTATCAATATTATCTTCAATATAGTAGTCAATACTTCTCTCAATCCCTTTAAAATCAATAGTTTTAAGGTTTCAATCAACACAATATTCTAATCAAAATTCTAATGAAAAATCTAACCCCTTAACCCTTACTCCTTTATCCTCCCATCCTATTATGCAGCCAATCAGGAGTTATCCTGCATCTGCTACGGGATTTTGGAACGAACTTTATTTTTATAGAGCGAACTTTATTATCATGGAGTCAACTTTATTTAAATTATACAAAGGTGTATATTTAAAATAAACTCCGCTCCAAACGACTTTCCCTCAAACCCTTATCCCTTCTCGCCTTAACCCTATTCTCCTAATCTCTTCCAGATAATAAAGTCGGTTCAAAAATTCCATATTTTCATTCCATTTAATAACATTTATTCCTTAATTCTTGTAGTAATTTTTAAAATAAAGTCGGTTCCTAATAGGGATAAGTTGAAAGGAAAAAGGTATAAGGTTGCATTTTCAAATGTCCTTTTTCAGTCTTATTTCAATCAATATATTGTTTTCAATCCCTTTAAAATTAATGTCTTTAGCCTTATTCCTTACACCTTAACCCTTCCCTCTGTAAACGTAAATCCCGCAGCCGTTCAGGATTTCTCCTGCATCTGCTACGGGATTTTGGAATGAACTTTATTTTTATAGAGCGAACTTTATTTTCATGGAGTGAACTTTATTTAAATTATACAAAAGGGTTTCCAATAGTTTAAATTCTCACTCAACCGTGACACTCTTGGCCAGGTTCCTTGGTTTGTCTACGTCGTTGCCCTTCATTACAGAAACATAGTAGGCAAACAGCTGGAGCGGGGTTACCGCTACAGCGGGGGCGAACAGCGGGTTCATGTCCGGGATGGTGATGACCTCGTCAGCCACTTTCCTGACTTCTTCCTCGTTTTTCCTTGTCGTTACTGCCAGTACCACTGCGCCTCTCGCCTTTACTTCCTTGATGTTGCTTATCATCTTTTCAAACAGGAAATCCTGGGTCAGCGGGCATACAACGAGAGTGCCCTCCTCTATGAGCGCGATGGTGCCGTGCTTGAGCTCTCCGCCCGCATAGGCTTCGGAATGGATGTAGGAGATTTCCTTGAGCTTCAGGGAACCTTCCATGGACAGGGCATAGTCCAGGTTTCTTCCGATAAAGAATACGCTCCTTGCATTGAAATGCTCGCTGGCGAATTTCTGTATATGCTCTTTTTCCTTAAGGACCTCCTCCACCTGCCGGGGCAGTTCCTGGAGCTGTTTAATAAGTTCCTGGTAAGTACCGTCGTCTATTCTTCCCCTTGCTTTTGCGAGGTAAAGGGCAAGGAGATAGACCACCGCAAGCTGTGTGTTGTATGCTTTTGTTGATGCGACGGCGATTTCCGGGCCTGCCCACGTATGTATGACGTTGTCGGCCTCACGGGCTATGGAGCTTCCCGCCACATTTACGATGCCGATGGTCGTGGAACCTCTCTTTTTCGCTTCACGCATGGCCATGAGCGTATCGAGGGTCTCGCCGGACTGGCTTATAACGACGGTAAGCTGTTTATCGTTCACCATAGGGTCGCGATAGCGGAATTCCGATGCCACCTCAACCTCCACCGGTATCCCGGCCAGCTTTTCTATGGCGTATTTTCCAATAACGCCGGCATGGTAAGCCGTTCCGCATGCCACTATGTTGATCTTTTCACAGTTCCTGATCATTTCATCGGAGATGTTCAGCTTTTCAAAGACTATTCTGTTGTCCTGTATCCTCGGGCTAATGGTGGCTTTGATGACCGAAGGTTCCTCGCAGATCTCCTTCATCATGAAATGTTCATAGCCGCCCTTTTCAGCCGATGTGACGTCCCAGTCCACATGGAATATTTCCTTGCTTACCTTGTCCCCGAGGAGATTATATATCTCGACGCCATCGGCGCTGATGCATGCGATCTCCTTATCCTCAAGGATGTAGACATCCCGGGTGTATTCGAGTATGGCCGGGATATCCGAGGCTATGAAATTCTCGTCTTTTCCGATGCCCACTATAAGAGGGCTGTCCTTTCTCGCCGCTATGAACCTGTCGGGGTAATCGATGCAGACCACGCCAAGGGCATAGGCCCCTTCCACGTCGTTCATGGTGTTTATTACAGCCTTGAGGATGTCTCCCTTGTAGTTGTATTCGATCAGATGGGCAATGACTTCGGTATCGGTGTCGGACATGAACTGATAGCCTTTCCCGGTAAGGAACTCCTTGAGCTTAAGGTAGTTTTCAATAATCCCGTTATGTACCACTGCTATTTTGCCGTTGTTGCTGATATGGGGATGGGAGTTCACATCGTTGGGCTCCCCGTGAGTAGCCCACCTGGTGTGGCCTATGCCGACAGATCCGTTCAGATTTTCGTTTTTCAGTTTCTCTTCGAGGGCGGTGAGCCGTCCCTTGGTTTTGACTACAGATATTTTATTTTCGGTCAATACGGCAATTCCTGCCGAATCGTATCCCCTGTACTCCAGCTTCTTAAGTCCGTTTAGCAGTACGGGGGTAATATCCCTTTTCCCAATATATCCTACGATTCCACACATGATAAAACACTCCTTTTTTATTAATAAAAGGCCATGAATAACGGAGCCGCTCATTTCAGGGCAGCATAAAACAAGTATTGAATTGTCGCGGGAATACTGGGAAATGCATCAGCCACATGGCATTTATCTGTCCCCGCCGTTGCCGGCGGTATTTGTTCATGCCTTTCGATGGTGGCGCACCGGAGGGTTTCCGCCGAAGACTTCGATAACCTCCCTCTCCTCGTCAACCAGGAAGCTCCTGGTTCTGGCGCTTTTCATCCTGCCTTTAAAAATCCTATCCTCCTATCCGGCAGTTTTTATAATGCATTCCGCTCTTTTGGTCAGCTTAGCCGTTCCTCGATAAGCCTGACCAGTTCTTCCGCCTTGCTTGTTATATACCCCTGGTTGCGGCCTTCAATCATGACCCTTACCAGCGGTTCGGTTCCTGACGGTCTTATCAGTACACGTCCTTCGCCTTTGAACGCTTCCTCAAGCCTGCGGCATTCCTCGGCAATGACCGGGTCCTCTAAATAATTATATTTTTTACTGTTGTCCACGCGTGCATTCCGTAAAACCTGGGGATAAATGTCCATGACACTTGCAAGCTCGGATAGTTTCCTGCCCGATTCCTTAATTACCTGCAAAAGCTGCAACGCAGTGACAAGGCCGTCCCCGGTGGTGTTGCAGGTTCTTATGATTATATGGCCCGACTGTTCTCCGCCGAGTATGTAATCTCCCTCGAGCATTTTCTCGAGCACATAACGGTCCCCGACAGATGTTTTCAGGATGGTAATGCCGTTTTCCCTGCCCATGATGTCGAATCCGAGGTTGCTCATAACGGTGGCAACGATCGTATCGTGCTTGAGCTGCCCCTTGTTCTTCATGCTGAGGCCGATTATGGACATTATTTTGTCCCCGTCCACAAGCTCGCCGTTTTCGTCCACGGCCAGGACCCTGTCGGCATCTCCGTCGAAAGCGAGGCCCACGTCACATTTATTCTCCACGGTAAATTTCTTAAGGTTCTCAATGTGGGTTGAGCCGCAGTTAGCGTTAATATTAAGACCGTCGGGAGTATCGTTTATGACAAGCAGTTCTGCCCCCAGTTTGCGTATTGCCATGGGCGCGGCCCTGAATACGGCGCCGTTTGCACAGTCGATGGCGATTTTCAGGCCCTTAAGATCGCAATTCACTGTGCCCGTCGCAAAATCCACATAGTCCTCTGTCGCTGTTTCGAGCACTGAAATTGTGCCCACATCGCCGCCCACTGGGCTTGGCACTTCTTCGGCCTTGTCGAGTATAATAGCTTCGATCCTCTCTTCCAGTTCGTCTGAGAGTTTATAGCCTTCGCTGTTGAAGAACTTGATGCCGTTGAACTCGGCCGGATTATGGGACGCCGAAATTACTACCCCTGCGTCAAAGCCGTACTTGCGTACCAGGTAAGCAATGGCGGGTGTCGGAATAAAGCCGGCCAAGACAGCTTCAGCGCCTGCAGAGCAGATCCCTGCAACGATGGCTTTTTCCAGCATGTCGCCCGACCTTCTAGTGTCTTTTCCGACAAGCAGCCTGGGCCTGTGGTGCGTTTCGCTGGCAAGCACATAAGCGCCGGCGCGCCCCAGCTGAAAAGCCAGCTCGCCTGTAAGCTCGGTGTTGGCGACACCCCGGACCCCGTCTGTACCGAAAAGTCGACCCATAAGTTTTTGACCTCCCTTTCTATTTTATTTCAGGAGCGCTATACGTGATAATATTCAGATACAAAAAAGCTCTCTTTGAGAGAGCACTCTCCCGCATATCAAAACAGTCTGAAATTATCTGACATTCAATATGCTACTTGTGTTTGACGGCTTTGTCAAGATTTGCTCATTTAACTTGAGTAATTGGTACGCGCCTCTGCGGAGATTCTTCACCCAGAATGACAATCAGAGTTAGTTTTTGCTCATGAGTAATGGGGACACGCCGCTGCTTCGCGGGTCTGGTTTGCCGCGGAATGTCCCCATTACTCGAGATTCTTCGCTTCGCTCAGAATGACAGTGACAGGTGAAGTCATACATACTTTTGCATATGCTTGAGGGCGGATTTTTCCAGGCGGGAAACCTGGGCCTGGGAAATACCGATTTCTTCTGCGACTTCCATCTGGGTACGTCCCTGAAAGAAACGCAGGTCAACTATCCTTTTCTCCCTTTCGCTCAGTTTGCTCATGGCTTCGTTGATGGCAATAGTCTCAAGCCATTTCTCGTCAGTGTTCTTTTCATCCTTTACCTGGTCCATGACATAGATGGCGTCGCCGCCGTCATGGTATACCGATTCGAAAAGCGATATGGGTTCCTGTATTGCATCAAGAGCCATGACGACATTTTCTTTTGAGATGCCAAGCTCGTTGGCAATGTCCGTGACATTCGGCTCTCTCGATTCTTTCCCGATTATCTTCTCCCTTGCCTGCAAGGCTTTATATGCTGTATCCTTAAGGGACCTGCTTACCCTGATGGGGTTGTTGTCCCGCAAATATCTCCTGATCTCTCCTATTATCATCGGAACTGCGTAAGTGGAAAACTTGACGTTCTGTGACAGGTCGAAATTATCTATGGCTTTGATAAGGCCGATGCAGCCTACCTGGAAAAGATCGTCAGCATTTTCACCCCTGTTTCCGAACCTTTGGATGACGCTCAGGACTAGTCTCAGGTTCCCGTGTATGAACTCTTCCCTGGCCTGCTTGTCCCCCTGGCGAATTCTTGCAAACAGCTCGTCCATTTCGCTGCTTGACAACAGGGGCAGCTTAGATGTATTGACACCGCAGATCTCAACCTTGTTCATAAAATCAACACACCTTCCTTCAACTGTCGACTGATCATCTCAGTTAACAGTCTTATCTGCGAAGGTGTGTTTTATTCTGAATTTAGTCAGGAAAATATTTTAAAAAGGCCTTGACAAGCGGATTATAGCATTCTGCAAATCTCTCGTTTCAGCCTTCCGAGAATCCTCTTTTCGAGCCTTGAAATATACGACTGGGATATTCCAAGCATGTCGGCGACCTCTTTCTGGGTCTTCTCCAGGTGGTTGTTCAGGCCGAATCTCAGTTCCATTATTTTCTTTTCCCTGCCGCTCAGTTTGTTCATGGCACTGGCCAGGAGTTTCCTGTCGGTTTCCTCCTCAAGGTTCCTCTGGATGATATCGCTGTCGGTTCCAAGGATATCCGAAAGCAGCAGTTCGTTGCCGTCCCAATCCACGTTGAGCGGCTCTTCAAAGGACACCTCTGTTTTTGCCCGGCTGTTTTTCCTCAGATACATCAGGATCTCATTTTCAATACACCTTGAAGCATAAGTTGCAAGCTTTATGTTCCTGCCGGGGTTATATGTATTGATGGCCTTGATCAGGCCGATTGTGCCAATCGATGTCAGATCCTCAATATCTACACCGGTGTTTTCAAACTTGCGGGCAATATAGACTACCAGCCTGAGATTTCTTTCAATAAGGACTTTTTTGACCGACAGGTCGCCGTTTTCGAGGTTCTCGAGGAGCATGGCCTCCTCGTTCGCCTGGAGAGGAGGCGGCAATACTTCGTTGCCCCCGATATAGAATATTTCGTTTACTTCCTGGTCCTGGTTCCTGACCAGGGTTATTATGAACCCGAACACTTTTTCAAACATATCGCATATCTCCCTTCTTTCCGCTGCATATGAAATCGCTTATACTGATGCCCTGATGTAATGTTTTTATGCTTATATTACGTCATATCTTAGATAGGGTTGCCGGCCCTACCAGTGCCGAGTACTTTGAATTATTTGATAATTTAATGCCGCATACCCCGATGATTACATCCTTTACTTCCTTCAGGGAACCTTCCTTTCCTACCCTGACGGCATCGGGACGAAAACCTGTCAGCATTCCGTTTTCCTTGCCTATCGACTTGTACGGTATAAGGTGGATACGCTTCAGCCAGGGCTTTCTGGCGGCATCCTCCCCGCTTGATGCATAGTAACTGATGTTATTCGCCACTACCGAGGAATAAACTTCCGGCGGCAGTATAGGCTTGACGGATTCGGCCTCCACGACCATCACAGGATAACCCGTAACGGGATCTATCAGTGAATTCCCTGTGTCGACCAGGGCATTGAGACGCACCGACTTGTTGCCCATGGTGATATGCACCGGTATTATGGAACCTTCCTTAAAAGCTTTTCCCGAGAGTATCCTGCCGATGGGTCTCACAAGAAGGATGCAAAGTCCGGCTGAAAGGATGAAAGCCTTAAGGATTCCCTGCGGGCTTATGTATATCAGTCCTCCGTACATGGCAGGCGTGCCCTCAAGGAGAATGGACAGCGCATAGGTGCTCCCTGCCAGCAGGAAGGAGGAAAGAAGCATCATGCCCCACCTGCGGAAAAACTCGGAGAAAGTCCTGATACGGAATGCGATGAGGACCATTAATACCGATACGATCACCCTTGTCCCCAATGCCGACAGGAGGGCGGTACTTGGCATAATCACCGCAAGGACTGCATACAAAGCGCCCAGGGCGGAAGCAAGGATCATCCTCACGGTTTTGACCGGAAAGCCCGATACGGCGCTTGCGAGCTTTAATATCAGGCAGTTTGCCAACAGGTTTTCAATGAACAGTATGTCAGCGTAAACGACCATCCCGCATCCCCCCTCCTGGTGTTTTAGGCTCCATTTAAATCTTATGGGGGTTTTCCCGGCAATATGATAATAATAAGATTCCTCATTGCAGTTATTGTTTATATTTAAATCCTCCTGTCTTCTCAATTATAGGAATGAGAAGGTTATTTTTATGTCAAAACTCGTTATAGCCCGGAAAATCAATTTCGCCATTCCAAAAATCCGCTTGTACAGCAGGTTTCAGCTTGTCTAATTTCCCGTAACACCATCAGAAGCCGCTGAATAGTATATGAATGAATACTTCGCGTGGAGTGGTTTTATGGCGGGAATAGCCGGAATGGTAAGCACAGATGAAGAAATTTTGCAGAAAAGCGTAAATATATGCGCCATGTCCGATGCCATCCGCGCAAGAGGTTCGATCGCGGCCGGGTATTTTTTTTCGTCCCGGGCCGCGTTATTGCAGCGTTCTAATGCTTCTGACCCTGTCCGCCGCACAGACCATGCAAGCGAACTGGTTGTCGAAGGAAAGACCTATGTGATCCTGTTGGACGGAACCATATTCAACCTGAAGGAACTTGTCAGGGACCTGAGTTCGGAAGGAACTTTAGCCGGGAATGCCGGGGGTCCCGAACTGCTGGTGCATGCCTATGTGAAGTGGAAAGAGGATTTTATTAAAAGGCTCAACGGCAGCTTTGCATTTGCTCTCTGGGTGCAGGAAGACGACGTCCTGATCCTGGCAAGGGATCATTTGGGAACCAGGCCGCTTTATTACACCCTTTCAGGCAAAATGCTGATCTTCGCTTCCGATATCAAGGGCATCACATGCCTTCCTTTTTTCGATACTGCTCTTGATGTAGAGGGTCTTGCGGAACTCATATGCCTGAGCCCAAGGCACACGCCGGGCTCAGGTCTTTTAAAAGGGATACGGCAGGTGAGACCCGGCCATTATGTCCGCTTTTCGCGGGACGGGCTGAGCACGGTAAGGTACTGGAAGATAGAGAATAAAGACCACGAGGACGATTTTTTCAAAACTCTCGAAACCGTCCGGGAACTGGTCATTGATTCGGTAAAGCGCCAGGTGCAGTCAGACGTGCCCCTTTGCGGCCTTTTGTCAGGCGGTCTCTACTCAAGCCTTATCACGGCCATAGCAGCCGAATATCCCATGCTTCTGAAAAGCAAGATATTCAATACATGGTCGGTTGACTTCGAAAAAAGCACCCACTACGCCCGTTATAATACGGGCGAAAGCGACATGCCCTGGATACGCTGGGTCTGCAGGAAAGCGGGCACCCGTCAGCACTACATATTGCTGTCCCCGTCGGACCTGGCCAATTCGCTTATCGAGGCCACCGAGGCAAGAGGCATCCCAGGTATGCCAGACTGCGACACCTCTCTCCTGCTTCTTTTAAGGGAGATTCAGAAAGAGTTCAGTATCGTGCTTTCCGGCGACTGCTCCGACGAAGTTTTCGGAACATGTATCCGTTCCAGCGAGTATATTTCATCGGGCAGGAAACGGCTGCCCTGGGCATCAAACCTTGCAGAGAAAATATCAGTTTTTAAAAATGATGTAATAGACGCCATCAAACCTTACGAGTTTATCGAAAAATGCTACGAGGAAGCACTGAGGGATTATCCCGGTTTCGCTGTCCATGAAAAAGAATTGGACAAGGAAAAAGAAGCTCAGTGGTTCAGCCTTTACTGGAACCTCCCCTGCATACTGGAAAGGATCGACAGGATGAGCATGGCCTGCGGGCTGGAAGTGAGATTGCCTTTCTGCGATTTCAGGCTGACTGAGTACTTCTGGAACATACCACTGGACCTGAAGCGTTACAAGAACAGGGACAGGGGACTTTTGAGGGAAGCGATGCGAGGGTTCCTTCCGGCCGACATTCTGGAGCGGAAGAAAAATCCCTACCCTCACTGCCATGATCCCGAATATGAGACGAATATCAGGAATATGCTCCAGGAGACTGTCCTTGATCCCTGTTCGCCAGTCAGGTACCTGCTGAACCTGAAGACCCTGGAGAGCATGATGAAACAGTGCCAGGAGTTCAATAAAAGGTATGCCTCAAGATCCCGCCTCTTTGGCTGGATAATCCAACTGGACCACTTTATGAGGAGCAACGGAATCACGGCATTTTGAAAAAACATTAACATAGTCTGGAAAATATATTCAATTGTCTATATAATATACTGGAGCAAAAGCGAATATGCGGAAAAGACTATAATATGAGGAGATTGTCATGAAAAAACTGATAGTTATCTTTATCGTTCTGACTGTTTGCTTCCAGGCTGCATGCGGCAGACTGAACCCTGAAAATAAACGGGATCGTGATGATGAAACCTACTCTGAATCCTCATCCAGGAAAAAGAATAAGTCAACGTCCAAATCCACGCCCGAGACTGCTGTACCAACTGTTACCCCTTACATAACCGAAAATCCATATCCCGGAGACGACAATCCTTCGCCGGATACAGGCGTGGGCACGGGCGATTCCGATGATACCGGATATATTGTTCATGACGATACCAATATTTATGGATCCAACCCTGTTATGGACAAGGATAATATCCTGATAGCGGAAGCAGTCGGAGACGTTATCACCGTACTGGAGCTTACGCCGGAAGGCACGGTAATAAATGAAGTATTCAGCGCTTATGCATACCGATACTTTCCTTTTTCAGTCAAGGACCAGCTGCTTTTCCTGTATTCCAGCGACGGCTTGTTCCTCTATGATTTTAACACTGAAACGCTATACATGCTTCCCCAATCAGTGTCCTGCCAGCCGGTGGGTTTCCTGAAGCAAAGCCCGTGCGTAGTCTACAGTAACCGATACATGAGTGATTTGTCGCACCAGGTCATTATTTATGATTATGTCAATGAAAGGATAGTCAGAAAGCTTACCGGGTATAACGCCAAAATATCCGCTATGGACGATTCGGTGTATTTCCTGAATTATCATCCTGAAGAAGATTATTATTACAGTATATCAATATCTTCCTACGATCCGGATACCGGCGAGGTTAAGGAAAGATACAAAGAACTGATGGATGACTATACATATGACATTACGGATGTAGCGCCGCTCTCGATGGATTATTTCGCATACTGCATATATAACGAGCATGAGTACAGGTACCATACCAGCGAGGGTTATGTCATAGCAACGAAGGGCAACCTGTACTCGGAAGACATAAGCAAGGAACAGTTCGACCTTGTATTCAGTCCTGACGGGAAAATGGCATGCATGACCGAAAGGGGCTGGGGTTCGCTCACATACATAGCATACGGTGATTATACCAGCCAGGAGATGTTCCAGTCCGAGTATTACGGATCGTTCCCGGAATTCCATAACGGGCTTATATACTTTGTCAGCGATCCCGGTTTCGTCAACGCCAAAGAGGGAGAACGCAGCTTCCGGCAAATCGAGGTATACGCACTTTATTGTCTTGACCCGGTTGATAACAGTGTAACCGAGATATACAGGACCCGCGGTGACGGATTCATGTTCTTGAAAAGCTATTAACCGTGACCAAGTTTCCTGATCTCTTCAAGGAGGGCTTCCACAGCTTCGCTTTCGGAAACCTTGCGAAGGATTTGTCCTTTCCTGAATACAGCAACCGAACCCTTGCCGCCGGCGATGCCGATGTCAGCTTCCCTCGCTTCGCCGGGACCGTTTACCACGCAGCCCATAACTGCTACTTTTATGGGCTGTTTATAATTTTCAAGGGCTTTTTCTACCTTTTCGGCGATATCGATAAGGTTTATTTCGGTGCGTCCGCAGGTGGGGCAGGAAATAAGGACGGCGCCTTTGTCATACATCCCGCAGGCTTTCAATATCTCCTTTGCGGCCTTAACTTCCAGGACCGGGTCGCCGGTCAGCGATACCCTTATGGTGTCGCCTATCCCTGAAAGCAGCAAAGAGCCTATCCCTACCGCTGACTTTATAGCTCCCGCAAAGGGCGTGCCGGCTTCGGTAACACCTATGTGAAGCGGGTAATCCGTTTTTTCCGACAATAATGTATAGGCTTTTATGGTCATGGGCACATCCGATGATTTTATGGATATGACGATATCGTGAAAGTCCAGGTCCTCGAGTATCTTAACATGGCTTAGGGCGCTTTCCACGAGGGCTTCGGCGCACACATGCCCGTACTTTTCGAGCAGTTCCTTCTCAAGGGAGCCGCTGTTGACCCCGACCCTGATGGGTATTCCTCTTTCCTTCGCCATTTTTACGACTTCCCGGACACGGTCGGCGGAGCCAATGTTCCCGGGGTTGATGCGTATCTTGTCTGCCCCGTTCTCCATGGCTTTCAGGGCCAGCCTGTAATCGAAGTGGATATCGGCCACAAGCGGTATATTTATCTGCTTTTTTATTTCGGATATGGCTTCGGCGGCCTCCATACCGGGTACCGCGACCCTTACTATGTCGCAGCCTGCATCCTCAAGTTCCCTGATTTGCCGGACTGTTGCCGTAACGTCACTGGTTTTGGTGTTGGTCATGGACTGGATGCTAATGGGCGCATCGCAACCGATGAAGATGTTGCCGACCTTGATTTTCCTGGTGTTTTTACGCATATTAATCCTTCGTTCTTTATTATGATATCTGCAATCCGCCCGTGAATGCTGCCCAGTGGGCAGCACTAAGGGTGGGCTACGATCTGCACAGTCTGACGGTTATCCTGTCTCACTCAGAACCATCTTGGTATATCGTTGAACAGTGTGAATATGAGGACCCCTATCAGCAGTATAAATCCGATAAACGATATAATGCCGATTTTCTCCTGCTGGATGGGCTTACCTCTTATCTTCTCTATAATCAGTATCAGGAGTATGCTCCCGTCAAGGGCCGGGAACGGGATCAGGTTCATGACGCCAAGGTTTATGCTGATAAACGAACTGATATAAGCCAGGTTCAGGAGGACATCCTTTACGGTTTTCTGGGTCTCCACCACGGTCCCCACAGTTCCGATTATGCCTACCGGACCGGACAGTTCGTTGGCCGACACTACCCCTGTAAACAGCCATTTGAGGGATATGAGCACGTTCCTGATATTTGACATGCAATATTTCACTGATGCCCCGATGACCTCGAAAATATTGCCCTTTTTATATTCAAGGTTTATACCGAGCGTGTACTGGTAATCGGCAAACGGAACGATATTCTCAAAAGTAAGTTCTTTGCCGTTCCTTTCCACGGTGATGCTTACAGGAGCCGTTTTATCAGTACGGGTTTCATTCAGGTATTTCACGATGTCGTCCCTGTTGCTGACGTATGTGTCGTCAAGCTTGATGATTTTGTCGCCGCGCTTTATTCCGGCCTTGTTAAGGGGTGAATCCGGCTCCACAATGGCGATAATGTTGGTTATGACACCGTTCTCTTCGGCCGCCGTAAATCCCAGCCTGAAGCGCGTTTCGGTCTTAGCCGGCGCGATGTGCTTCGTCACTTTCTTGTTCTCACTTACATCGAAATACACCAGTTCCTTCGGCGAGCCATCCTCGGCATACATAAAAATATCAATGTCAGAGGCAGGGTCGAGGATCCTCCTGCCGCCATAGGATATAAGCCTGTCGCCGATTTCGGCTCCGGCTGTCTTAACGGGAGAATCATTGGTAAACTCGGTGATCCTGTTGGTGAAAAATCCTGAAACAGACAGCACTATGCTTGCCAGTACAAATGCTAAAAGGATATTCAGAAAAGGTCCGGCAACTATTACTATGAACCGTTTCCATACAGGCTGGTTGGAAAAAGCCCGTGAATCGTCCGAACTCTCCCCTTCGCCTTCCATCTTGCAGAAACCGCCCATGGGTATGAGCCTCAGGGAGTATTCAGTTTCTCCCTTTTTGAACGAAAACAGTTTCGGCCCCATGAACAGCGCAAACTCTAGTACTTTTATTCCGACAGCCTTGGCAGCGAGATAATGCCCAAGCTCGTGAACGAGAATCAGGATACTGAGAGCTATCAAAGCAACGATAATACCCATCTATAAACCTCCGTTAAAAACCGCTCGGGCAAGTTCTCTTGAAGCCCGGTCAGTATCTATTATATCGTCAAGGTCAGGCCTTGTATTCGAAGTATGTTTCTCCATTACTATTTTAACGATTTCCGTTATCTGATTAAACCTTATTTTTCCATTAAGGAACAGGTCAACGGCAACCTCGTTGGCGGCGTTCATGGCGCAGGGCATGGTCCCTCCGGTCTCGGCAGCCCGGTATGCCAGCTTAAGTGCCTCAAAGGTTTCCATATCCGGTTCTTTAAAAGTAAGCCTGCCAAGCTGACGGAAATCAACCCTTCTGAACGGGTTGCCATACCGCTCCGGCCAGGTCAGGGCAAGCTGTACGGGAATCCTCATGTCCGGCGCGCCAAGCTGTGCCATAATGGAGCCGTCCCTGAAAGCGACCATGGAATGGATGATGCTTTCGGGATGGACTACTACTTCTATCTTTGAAGCCGGAACATCGAAAAGCCACATGGCCTCGATAATCTCAAGACCCTTGTTCATCAGGGTGGCTGAATCGATTGTTATCTTGTTCCCCATTGACCAGTTGGGATGGTTCAGGGCCTGCTCTACCGTGACATTCTCAAGCTCCGCCCGGGTATATCCCCTGAATGGTCCGCCCGAAGCAGTCAGGATAATCTTTTCCACATCTTCGCGCCTGTTGCCCGCAAGGCACTGGAATATGGCCGAATGCTCGCTGTCTACGGGGAACAGCTTTACGCCTTTCTTTTTAACGAGTTCCGTGATAATTGCCCCGGCTGTAACAAGGGTCTCCTTGTTGGACAGGGCAATGTTCTTCCCGGCCTCGATCGCGGCTATGGTCGGCACCAGGCCTGCAATGCCCACCACCGAGGTCAATACCGTGTCGGCGCCGTCATGGGTAACGGCTTCCATAACGCCGTCCATACCTGATAAAACTTTTGTGCCGGTATCCCGGACAGCTGTCTTCAGCGATGCTGCCGCCTTCTCGTCAAAAAGCGCTGCAACCTCCGGCCTGAACTGTCTTACCTGTTCTTCCATGACCCTAACGTTGCTGTTTGCTGCCAAAGCAACTACCTTTATATCAAGATTCCTGCATACATCCAGCGCCTGGGTGCCGATGGAACCGGTCGACCCGAGGATGGACAAGCCTTTTACCATACTAAAAATCTGTCCCTTTCTTTATGTGCCATGATATGGTTTTATCCAACCACAACCTGATTAAGTCAGTATAAACAAAATGTAAATATTATATGAACAGGTTAACATATATATATACGACAGGTGCGACAAAAAGGATGCTGTCGGCTCTGTCCATTATACCTCCGTGGCCGGGTATCAGGGTTCCGTAATCCTTTATCCCTGCAAAGCGTTTTATGGCCGAGGCTGCCCAGTCGCCAAGCTGGGAGACTACTCCGCAGAGCAAACCCATGGCGGCAAAATGATAAAGGGATATAACACCGGTACTCGCTTTATTAATAACAAAGGCTCCGTACAGTATCATGAAGAGCATGCATCCCGCCGCTCCTCCTATGGAGCCTTCAACTGTTTTCTTGGGGCTTATGTGCGGAATGATTTTTGTTCTGCCAACTGACACTCCCACAAAGTAGGCAAACGTGTCAGTAATGATCGAACCGATCATTATGAGCCAGATAAACTCAAACCCCATGTCCATGATCCGCGTTTTCACGGTAAAGGACAGGAGGAACGGGATATATAGAATCCCTGCCAGTGTCCAGGCCAGGTCCTCCGGTTTAAAGCGGGATTTGTCAAATATAACCCTGCAGAAAAGGTAAATCACCAGGACAATAAGCAGGGCATCCAGGTCCCCCGGCCTTAAGACCCGCCGGAGAAAAACCGGCAGCCCGGAAAAGAACTGTGCCGGCAGCGCCGGCGCATATGCTTTTGCTGATATTATTAACGAAGAAATAATGCTTATAGTAAGATCGATATTTATATCCCTGTTTTTCAGAGCCCTGCGGAACTCGTACAGGCCTATTGCCGATGCCGCCATCACTGTCAGGGCCAGTGCGTATGAAGGCAAAAAAAGCACCAACACGAGGATGGCCGCGCCAATGGTCCCACTGATGATCCTTGTCAGCATTTCACACCTCCAAAACGCCTTTGCCGGCCCTGATAGCATATAATGGCTTCTTTTAGATGTTTCTCGGTGAAATCAGGCCATAAGACATCGCAGAAATAGAACTCGGTATAGCTTAACTGCCAGATAAGGAAATTGCTTATCCTCATTTCGCCGCTGGTCCTGATCAGCAGATCGGGATCAGGGATTCCGCTCGTATAGAGCCTTTCCGAAATGGCTTCTTCGTTAATTTCCGTGATCTTCCCTGACTTGATGTCGTTTACGACACGGGAAACGGCATCCACTATCTCCTGTCGTCCGCCGTAATTTAAAGCTATTATAAAATCAAGTCCACTGATATGCTCGGTATTTTTCTGCACCCTGTCAATTTCTTTTAATATTTCCTCGGGCAGTCTCTTTTTCTCGCCTATGACCTTGATGCGGATGTTTTTCCCTTTAAGTTCCTTCTCGGCATTCCTGAGGTACTCAAGAAGGAGCTTCATAAGCTCATCCACTTCTTCCTTCGGCCTGGACCAGTTTTCGGTGGAAAACGCGTAAACGGTAAGATACTTAACACCCAGCTTATAGCAGGCCTCAACTATTTTTCTCAGGGTCTTTGAGCCCTCCCTGTGGCCCATGCTCCTTGAAAGACCCCTTTTCTGGGCCCACCTGCCGTTGCCGTCCATGATTATCGCTATATGCTCAGGGATATTATTCGGATCAAGCTCGTTTTTCCTGTTCAACCGCATGTCTTCCCCCGATAGTGATGTTTATAATTCCATGTCACCTTAGATAATAATAACAGAAATAAGACTCGATTGCCAGCATGTGACAAACTGCGCAGGCGCACGGGAACGTCAGACAAAAATTATGCAGATTTAGCGGCTGTATTTCACAGTCTGACGTACCTTAAACAATACCCAGCAGCTTTGCCGCGTTATTATACAGTATATCCTCTTTTTCCTGTTCGCTTAAACCAAGCTTATGAAATGCTTCCAGTTCGATGTCATGATATACCGAAGGATAGTCGGTTCCGAATACGACTTTATCGGTACCATGGGTTTTTATGAGAGTGACCGCGAAGTCCCTGTCCATGTACCGGATTGCGCTTGAAGTGTCAAGGTAAAGATTTTTCCCGATCAGGCAGTTCATGGCTTCCTGCCATTTTTTATAGCCGCCAAGATGGGCGGCTATCATCGTAAGCCCGGGGAATCTCTCAAGAACATTGGCAAGTCTCCGGGGCGAAGAACTGTCAAGGTTTTCGTCCCCGGCATGGATCAGAAGAGGCAGACGGCTGCCAATAACCGAATAAATCCTGTCCATTTTGGGATCATCGGCGTTGAATCCCTGGAAATCGGGATGCAGCTTAATGCCTTTAAGGCCAAGGGAAATAATCCTCTCAAATTCGCCCTCTATGTCATCCATATCGGGATGAAGGGTGCCAAAGCCAATAAACCTGCCTTTGGCGTTACTTGCGATAAAGTCGTTTATAATCCTGACCTGGGCAGGTTTTGTCGCCGTAGAATGAATTACCACGCACTCGACTCCCGATTTGTCCGCGCTTTCCAGGAGGTCGGCGACAAGGCCCTTGCCATGCATTTTTATCGAATAATGGCCGCCAATTTGGTTTACCGCCTTTTGCGCAATTCTCTCAGGAAAGACGTGTGCGTGGATATCTATGATTTTGCTCAATTTCTAACCTTCTTTATAACTATTATTACCTTAGAAATACATCGTATATGGGCGATTAAACTGTTACCAGGACAGTCCCCGTAACAACTTCACGTGTAGGGGCGACCATTGGTCGCCCGATAAGCGGGGGGGCGTTGTTACCAGGACCGTCCCTTGTGACAACTTGTTGTCAGGAGAACCGTCCCTATGACAACTTAAGCAGGTAGTTCATGTAGCTCGCGAAGTGCGAGAATACGACTCCCGGCTCCTCAAGGTCGGGGCACCAGCGCTTTACCCATTCGAGGGAAATATACCCGTCATAGCCGATCTTCTTAAGCTGTTTGATGCACTCGGCCACCGGCACGTCACCATAGCCCAGCATGCGGTATACAACCTTGCCATCCTTTATGACCGAATCCTTGATATGGATGTACCTGATATACCCGCCGAGAGTGCCCACGGTTGTTTCAGGGGATTCATTGTAGTACCTGTAAGGATGATGGATGTCCCACAGAACCCCTGAATTGGGGCGATCGACCGCCTTTATGAAATCAGCCATTACCCTTGAGTCGGCCAAAACACCGTTGGTTTCGATAAGAGGAGTCACATTCTTATCTGAAGCGTAATCACAGACCCTTTTATACTGTTTTTTCACCAGCTCGAGATCGCGTTCCTGGCCCGGCTTTCCATCCTTGTCTCCCAAGACCCTGACAAAAGGCGTTCCGATCCTATGCGCAAGATCGATGTAAGCTACGGCTTCGTTATATGCATCCTCCGGATGGTTTTCATCAAAGAGGTAAGCGGCCGAAGTCAGGATAGGTATTTCGATCTGGAGCTTTTTAAGCGTATTTAAAGTAGTCTCGATGTTCTCTTCCCTGAAGGGTTTCGTTTTGGGCGCGAATATTTCCGATTCAATGCCCCTTATTTCTATCCCGTCAATTCCAAGGTCCTTGCAGGTTGCATATATTTCTTCCCACGACCATCCCGGGCAGCCCAGTGTCGAGAATGCCAGTTTCATATACATCAGCTTCCTTTCCCGATTGGTAAATACACGGTATATTTTTATAATACCTTAATAATTTATGCCGTTTCAATGGCTGCGGCATCCTGAAGGCCATACTCCTCTATTGCTGCCTCGCGTATTTTATACTTCTGGATCTTGCCGCTGGCTGTCATAGGGTAACTGTCCACGAACTTGACATATTTGGGTGTCTTGTGCCTTGCCATGTTTGATCTTACGTAATCCTTAATTTCCTCTTCAGTGGCCGTTTGTCCGTCCTTCAGTATTATGCAGGCCAGGATCTCTTCGCCGTATTCCTTGCTGGGCACGTCCACGACCTGGACATCCTTTACTTTCGGATGGGTATACAGGAACTCCTCTATTTCCTTGGGGTATATGTTTTCACCACCGCGGATGATCATGTCCTTGATACGGCCGGTGATCTTGTAATAACCGTTCTCGTCGACGGTTGCCAGGTCGCCCGTATGCAGCCACCCGTCCTTGTCTATTGCCTGCGCGGTAGCCTCGGGCATCTTGTAATACCCCTTCATTACATGATATCCCTTGGTGCAGAACTCGCCCGGAACATGCGGGGGACATTCTTCACCTGTCTCGGGATTAATGATTTTTGCCTGTACATGGGGCAGCACTCTTCCTACGGTGGATACACGTATTTCGATAGAGTCATCGGTAGTGGTCTGGGTACACACCGGAGAGGCCTCAGTCTGACCGTAGGCTATGGTTATTTCCCTCGCTCCCATTTCGTCAACAACCTGCTGCATTACCTTTATGGGACACGGCGAACCTGCCATGATTCCGGTCCTCAGTTTTGGGAACTTAAACTTCTTAAAATCAGGGTGTTCCAGCATAGCTATGAACATGGTAGGCACACCATGGACGGCGGTACACTCTTCATTCTGCACAGCTTCCATCACCTTGAGCGGCTGGTAATATTCCAGAGGGACCATAGCCGTCGCATGGGTAAGGCAGGCCATGATACCGAGAACAAGCCCAAAGCAATGGAAGAAGGGAACCGGTATGCAGAGCTTGTCGTTCTCGGTAAACTTCATGCAGTCGCCGATGCATTTGCCGTTATTTACGATATTGAAATGGGTAAGCATAACTCCCTTGGGGAAGCCGGTTGTGCCCGATGTATACTGCATGTTGATCACATCGTGCGGATCAAGGGAATTATATACGCTCAGGAATTCTTCATCCGAAACTTTATCGGCCATGGTATACAGGTCGTTCCACCAGTACATTCCGGGAGGACAGTTTTCCCCGATAAATATGATATCCTTAAGGTAAGGCAGCATGGGATTGTTAAGTTCGCCGGGCCTGCTGTCCTTCAGCGTCGGGCAAAGCTCGTTAATGATTCCGACATAATCGGAATCCTTAAATCCTCTTATCATGACAAGGCATTTTGCGTCAGACTGGCGAAGCAGGTATTCAACCTCAAAAATCTTGTAGTTGGTGTTGACCGTAACGAGAATAGCCCCTATCTTGGCCGTGGCGAACAGGGTCAGCATCCATTCGGGATAATTCGTAGCCCATATGGCCACATGATCCCCTTTTTTGATACCGATGCTCATGAGGCCCTTGGCAATTCTTGTGGCTTCCTCATCAAGCTCCTTCCATGTCCGCTGATATGGCCTGTCGGTATACTTTACCGCCAGCCTGTCAGGATATTTCTTTGCGGTTTCCTCCAACAGTTTTCCTATGGTGATATGTATGAGTTCGCTCATTCTCCTGCCTCCTTCTTGTGTCATGGTGAAGGTTTTTTAAATTAAAAAACCTTCGTCTCCTGTTAAGAGACGAAGGTTTATACTCCGCGGTACCACTCTTATTGGCACATATGTGCCCTCTCGATCCAGCATCGTGCAATGCCTGACAGTGTAACGGCTGTTTCCGTATCGGCCTACAATAAGCGGCTTTGAGCCTGCTTACTTCAGCGATCCGCTCCGGAGCGAGATTCACGATCTTCAACGTCTGCGCTTTCACCAACCGGCAGCTCTCTTTATCGTTGGAATGAATCGTTACTATTCTCCTTCAACGCGTTTTGCATATATAGAATATTTATACATCATTATATTGTCCAATTGCCCGTATGTCAAGATAATAAATTTTTGTGCCACGGGGACGGTTCTTCTGGCACAGTTGTGCCAGAAGAACCGTCCCCGTGGCACATTAAATAACTATTGATTCGTTGGACTGACAGAATTATAATTTGAAATGTAAATATGTTCGGGCAATTAACTCAGCTGGTCAGAGTGCTATCGTCACAAGGTAGAAGTCGAGGGTTCGAGTCCCCCATTGCCCACCAGTTAAAACAGCCGCGAAGTAAAAATCTTCGCGGCTGTTGTTATTCATCGATATCGAAAAGGCCATATAGCTTCGATTTAAGCGGAGTACGGTTTTCGGAGCGGTAAATCAGCAGGCGGCTTTCCTGCTTTTTGGATTTTCTTCCCACAGGCGGTCGGCAACCTCGGCCCATGCCTTCGCGGCCGGGGCTGTTTTTGCGCACAGCACGTCAACATCTTCAGGAGCTATCATATCTGTAGACTTTGCACCTGATTCCCTGACCATTTTCGCAAGCATCTCCGGATTATCAAGCAAAGGGCATGGACGCAGCATGTTTTTGCTGAACGGCTGGTTCCTTCTGTATGCCATAAACAAAGGCGAACGCAGCGCATCAAGGAGCGACACGTCATGGATGTTTACGTTGGAGTAATGGATAAATGCGCAGGGTTCCACATCACCCGCAGCATTGATGTGCAGGTATCGTTTGCCGCCTGCAATGCATCCATTGGCGTATTCGCCGTCGTTCCAGAAATCCATCGCAAAAATCGGCTTGGTCGCGCGAATCTCGTTAATGCGCCTGTACATATAAGCCCGTTGCTCAGGAGTGGCCAGGAGATCAATGCGCGCATCCTTGCCGACGGGCATGTAAGTGAAGTTCCATGCAAACCGGCAGCCCCGGGCGATCATATCGTCGACGAATTCATCGGAACCTACGCTTTCGGTATTGTACCGGTGGTAACATGTCGAATACCCGAACAAAAGCCTGTGCGCTTTCATACGGTCCATTGCCTCGATCACTTTACGGTATGTACCTTTCCCGCGTCTCATGTCGGTTGCTTCCTCGTCGCCCTCAATAGAAAATGCCAGCGCAAAATTTCCTACACGCAGCATATCTTCGCAAAGTTCGTCATCCACAAGGGTACCGTTGGTAAAGGCAAAGAAATAACAGTCCTGATGCTCTCCGCACAGCCGAATTATATCCTTCCTGCGTACGAGAGGCTCTCCGCCTGAGAATATATAGAAGTAAATGCCCAGTTCCTTGCCCTGGCGGCAGATCGAATCGAGGGTCTCATATGACAAGTTGTTCTTATGACCGTATTGCGCAGCCCAGCATCCCGTGCATGACAGATTGCAGGCGCTGGTGGGATCCATCAGTATGGCCCATGGCACATTGATGTCGTATTTTTTTGAGATTTCCTCGCCGCGCGGGTACCCAATAAAATGGGTATTGATAAAAAAGCATTCAACCAGCTTCTTTATAAGCTTTCTGTCCACTTCCTCGACCAGTTTTTCGGCAAAAGTGTGCCAAACATTGTTTTCATCCAGCAATACGTCACGAAGCCCGTTTATCTGGGTAGCATGCATATCCCCCTTGTCCAGCTTCTCAGCCAGGTCAAGCATCCTGGGAAGTTTCCCCAACGGATCTTCCATAACATAGTTCAGTAACATATTAAGTGCGCTTTTTTGGATTCTGTTCATCTTTATCCCTCCAAAATAATATTGGTTTGATATTTACTCAATGCCCTGTTGAGCTTATTTAACTAACCGTCCGGTTAATATTCTATATTAACTAACCATTTGGTTAATAACGCTTAAATATGGAGCTTATTATTCTCCATAAATTCTATTTACTTCTCAGTAAAATATCCCTCCCTGATATCATTGATGAAGTGATTATTTTTGAGACGCGTAAAAAAGTATTTTTAAGTTCATCGTCGCTTAACGAGCTTGCTGCCTTGTAATCATCATAATATGCGGCAAAGCTTACAATCGGTATTATTGTAAAGAAGAACCTGAACAGCACCATTTCATCCGAATAGTTAAAATCCTGGTCTGCATTCGATATGGTTTTGAAAATCGGATTTTTCTCGTTATTGACCATAAAGTCCATGAAATGAAACAATGAATCCTGATGTTTGCCGCTTTTCAGCGATTCCAGCATTAAGATGCGTATGACATCCCTGTGTTCCACGGCATAGTCCACCACCCGTTCGTAGAACGCATAAGTATTCTGCAGAAACATATGGATGGCATCATCGTCAAGAAAGTGCAGACGGTCAGGTTCAATGTCCAGGTAGCCTTTTTTGATCATATCGACTATGTTTGTATTGATATAGTCCATGGTGATCGACACGGCATTGTTCAGGAGGGACCGGACCATGAAGTCCAAAATGTCCTGCTTGTTTTTAAAGTAATAATATATTAGCGCTTTGTTGACATTCGCCGCGCTTGCAATGTCATTGACACGTGTCGCATCGTAACCTTTTTGAGAAAACAGCTCTATGGACGCTTTAATTATTCTCTCTTTTGCTTCGATTCCCGAGGTTTTGTCCAATTCGTGTCCCTCCATTAATTAACCAGTTATTTAATTTTTATTATATACCTTATTCCCATATAATTCAATAAATTAGGATGAACAGATTTTCCTTTTCCATTTCTGCCTCAGGCATGACAAAGCGGCCAAAAACCATTGGCCGCTCGTATGTCTTGATTTGATTCCTTGTTTTTATATGCCTTTTATATTAATAACTCAGTCCGTATCCCAGCGGGAACATGTACCTGTCTGTCCCTATTTCGTCAACAGATGAATACCAGGGCATGGGAAGTTTCCCGGTGAAATTGACTTTCCCGCTAAGCACATTGGCGATGGCTTTTGCCTCCGAGCCGGGAAGATAGCACATCACCACGGCGTCCCACTGATCTATGTATTCGCTGATTATCGTATTCCTCCCGGCGACGATGCAGGTGACAACTGGTTTTCCTAATTCCTTCGCTTCCTTTATGGCATCCGCATTGCCCTTCAGGCCAATGGAACCTGTAATTGAAAGATCTTCCGTATCTCCGAACCATTCCGCATAAGTCTGCTCACCAATGCAGAGAATGGTAACATCGGCTTCTTTTGCTTTTTTCTTGTCGGTTATAATGGTGAAGTCATATTCACCGGCCATTTCTTTCAGACCGTCCAGTATCGTGGAACCGGTATCCAGGTCTTCTATCCCGAGCCACTGGCCTGTCCAGCCCCCGCAGTAGATTCCTGACTTGTCCGCTGCCGGACCTGTCACATATATTTTCATACCTTTTTTCAATGGCAATACGTTGTTTTTGTTCTTGACAAGCACAAGGCTCTTCTCTACAAGCTGCGCAGCCAGGCTGCGGTAAGTTTCGGAACCGACCTTTTTCTCCGATGTTTCAAGGGATTTCTGCATGGGGTCCCTGAAAAGCCCGGCATTGATTTTCGCCCTTATTATCCTCGTGACAGCGTCGTCTATTCTTTCCCCGGCAATGCTGCCTTCTTTGACTGCTTCAATTATATATTGGGCGCAGAGATTAAAGTCTTCCGGCTGCATCAGCATATCGATTCCCGCATTGACTGCAGTGATTACCTGATCTTTCAAATTGGAAACAGAAATATGATGTATGGATTCCCAATCGCTCGCAACAAAGCCCTCGAAACCCATTTCTCCTTTCAGAACATCGGTGATATAGTACTTGTGTTCATGCATCTTGATGCCATTCAGGCTGCTGTGGCTGATCATGATCGACTGCACGCCCGCCTCGATCTGGGTCTGGTAGACCTGCAGAAGATTACGGATCTCTTCTTCAGTTAGCTGCGCGTCGCCGCGATCAATAAGCATGTCGTCCTCGCCTGTGCCGAACGTCACGCTTCCGTCCCCGAAAAAGTGCTTGGTGCATACCATGATTCCACCGTCCAGCAATCCCCTCGTATAGCTTTCGGCAAGGGAATCCACAAGGCGATAATCCGATGAAAAGCTCTCCTTTGTTCTTCCCCATCTCGGGTCTTTCACAACGGCAACGCAGGGGCTGTAATTCCAGAGCATTCCGGTAAGCTTCAGCTCATCTGCGACCGCAAGTCCCATTTTATATGTAAGCTCTTTGTCATTTGCCGCTCCAATGCCTATATTATGGGGAAATACGACCGCGCCCCGGCAGTACCCCACACCATGCACCGCATCAGTTCCGTAAATAAACGGAATTGCAGCTTCCGACTCCAAGGCGGCGCTCTGCAGCTTAAGGACAAGGCTCTTCCACCCGTCCTGTGAAAGGTCCATGCCGGCGCTTTGGGACAGGACAGCTCCATAATCGTACTTTTTCATATCGGCAACCGAGATATTGTAAATGGCAGGCATGACCATCTGGTAAGCTTTTTGCTCTAAAGTAAGGGAAGCTGTGATCTCTTCCGCGGTCATTCCGTCATATTTCGAGAGCGGGCCCGGTTGATTGGCCGCTGTACTGCCGCCGGTTTCAATATTGCCATTGGTATTCGGAATGCCGTTGGTTAAAATATCAGTGTTATTACCGCAGCCACACAATCCTGTAATCAGCAGGATTATTACCGCAAGCTTAAGTCCTTTCCTTACCCTCGCCACTTTCTAACTCTCCTTCATGTGGAAATTTATTTAATTATAAATAATCATAAACCGGAAGGACAATAAGGGATGAAAAGGACAGCAAATAAATACACACCAGCAAATATTTACACTATTTTCCGGCTCTCTTTAAAAGTTTTCGGATGCCACGCAGGTAATGGCCGTTAGCCATATCCGCAATGCCGTCGACCTGGTCAAGGTTCATTGTTCCCGCCATGGTCATCAGGGCGCGTAAGGGCATTGTCATGATCATGGCATCAATCATCTTCTTCATGCCTGCATCCGTATTGTTTTCCTTCAGGTCAGACCGGCGGTTGATAAGTCTTAACATTACCCTGCCGATTAAAGTATCCTTAATGTCTTCCAGTGTTGAGTTGGCATCATATACCGGCCTGGTGTTCTGATTATAATCCGGGGGCCTGTATCCGAGAAGCCTGGCAAACTGCTCATCCGATGCGGTAAACGGAACTTTCGGCTTAAAATAGTCGGTGAGAGATTTCATGTCATCCTTTAGAAGTTCCTCCTTGCCGTCCCCGGCTATCTCGACCGAAGCTCTCAGAACCAGTTCCCTGCTGTTCTTCCCGATACAGATATGATATGTACCTCCTTCGACGCAGAAGGATTTGGTTTTCACGTTAAAATATCTGAAACTGTTTCTGTCAAGCTTAAAAGCAACCGTTTTCCTTTCTCCGGGCTCCAATGCCACCTTGGCAAAACCTTTAAGTTCCCTGGGTGCACGGAAAATGACGCTTTCGGGCTTTGAAACATAAAGCTGTACCACTTCCCGCCCAAAGCAATTGCCCGTATTTTCAACATCCACCTTGACAATGAATTCATTATCCCCTGTGTTCTCTGCCTCAAGGTTGCTGTATTCAAAGGTGGTATAGGACAAGCCATATCCGAAGGGATAATTGACATCCACCCGGGCAGCGTCATAATACCTGTATCCGACATATATGCTTTCTCGGTATTCGACTGATTTCATGTTGCCCGGAAAGTACTTGTATGAAGGGCATGATTCAAGGGAAGCAGGCCATGTCTCGGCAAGCTTTCCGCTTGGATTTTCCTTTCCCCAGAGCAAATCGACTGTCGCCGATCCTCCTGCCTGTCCCGGAAGGTATGACAGCAAAATGGCAGCAACTTCGTCCTTCCATGGCAGTTCAACCGGACCTCCGCATTGAAGAACCACTATGACATTTTTATTCACTTTGACTATCTCATCAATAAGCCTAAGCTGCCCGTCAGGCATCCTGAGGGAAATGCGGTCAAACCCTTCGCTCTCATACTCATCGGGAAGACCTGCAAAAATGACTATTTTATCCGAATGCCCGGCTAATTCCACCGCTTCCTTAAGCTTGTCGCCATTAACATCTGTTCCCTCAAGAAGGTATCCGTCAGCATAGGTCACCCTGTACCCCGCCTTTACCGCTTCTTCATATGCGTTGTCAAGGAAGGACGGATTGATCCTGCTGCTTCCCGTTCCCTGGTAGCGGGGCTTTTTGGCCATCTCTCCGATAAAAGCCACATTATCCTCGCTTTTTAATGGAAGGATGCCATCATTCTTTAATAGGACCATGGACTGGACGGCAACCTTGCGGGCCAGCCTGTGGTCATCTTCCTCTGTCCTTGCGGAAAATTTCTTTTCCTGCTGGGCCTTTAAATACATTTCAACGATGCTATGTACGCACCTGTCAAGTTCTTCTATAGTCAGTTCCCCTGTCTCTACGGCTTTACATATACGCTTTGCGTTTACAGGTCCGCTGTAGGGCATTTCGAGGTTGAGACCCGCCTTGATTCCATTAACGATCCCTGCCGTTGCGCCCCAGTCACTGACAACAGTGCCTTCAAATCCCCACTCATTTCTGAGCACATCGTTCAAAAGCCATTTATTTTCACTTGCATAAGTTCCGTTAACCTTGTTATAGCTGCACATAACGGTCCAGGGCTGAGATTTCTTCACTACCCTTTCAAAGGCAGACAAGTAAATCTCCCTGAGCGCTCTTTCATCGACCACGCTGTCGCATACCATTCTTGCGGTTTCCTGGTTATTAGCCGCAAAATGCTTAAGGGATGTGCCCACCCCTTTGCTTTGAATACCATCGACAAGAGCGGAGGCAAGCTCCCCGGTCAGGTACGGGTCTTCTGAGAAATATTCGAAGTTGCGTCCGCACAATGGACTTCTTTTTATGTTTATCCCGGGTCCCAATAATACAGAGACGTTTTCCCGGATACATTTTTCGCCTATCGCTCCACCCATCTCATAAAGCAGTTCAGGGTCAAAGCTGCACGCGGTGGTGACGGCAGTCGGAAAGCAGGTGGCTGGAATGCTTTTGTTTATTCCAAGATGGTCCGCCATTCCTTCCTGTTTTCTAAGTCCGTGGGGACCGTCCGTAAGCATGTGTGATCTCAGTCCAAGTCTATCTATTTCTTTCAGTTCCCAGAAATTTTTGCCCGAACACAGACTGGCTTTTTCTTCAAGAGTCATCCTTGATACAATTTCTTTTGCCTGTTCACTCAGCGTCATATCTGATACCCCCTTTATATCTATGTTATCGGCAATGCATGCAGTTTATTTCCAAGGTTATCAGTTATCGCGCAGCCAATGGTGTTTTTTACTTATTTCTCACTGTAAAATACGAACTCCTCATTGCCAAGGGTGATGCGGTCGCCGCTTTTGATGGGCATGTCCTGTCCCGGTTGTACACGCTCTCCGTTTACAAAAGTTCCGTTAAGGGAATTGATGTCTGTTATTACAAAGCCTTCAGGTGTTTTTCTTATCTCGGCATGGAGCTTTCCGACGGCAGGATTTTTTATGCAGTAATCCGCCTGGTTCTCAAGCCTGCCCAGAATAAAGGGAAACTTTTTTAATATTATAGTTTCAAAACTGCTGCCATTTGCTCTTTTTAGTTGGGGAAGCCTTAGATTTCCGCCATCAAGGACCACTGTTTTGTCCCTGCCTCTGTCAGAAGCTTCGGACATATTTCTTTTTGCTGCCATGGTTTCCCTGACCGCTGCAGCAGATGGTTTGTGAGTATTAAATGGATAGGTGAAGACCGCGTTTGATGCCGCGGTTTCCTGCTTTGCCTCGCTTACGGGGGACAAAATCTCCTGGCCGTCAGGATATATCTCACGCTTCACAGGCGGAATTTCCCTGTTGCCCTGTATTGAGGGCGGAACGGAAAATGCCTTGTTTACATACTCCGCTCTTTGATCATGGGCTTTTCTCTCCACCTTTTTGTCCGGCGCAAACGTCTTTGAATAAACAAGGTATGTCACCGCTCCGCAGATCAATAAAAATCCAAATAAGGACAGGAGCGAATCCGGATTGCTGGGCGATATTATCCCGGTAGCCACAAGGGTTATCAGAAACAGGATCAAAACTCCTGCTACTGAGCCCATGATAATATATGATTTGGTCGGATAGGATAGCCTGGAGACCTTTGAGGGTTTCGCGGCCGGGTCCTGAGATTTTACCTGTTGCTTTTCCCCGGGAATAGCCGGAGGGATGACTGGCTCTCTTTCTTTATCAGTAACCGGCGGTTTGATAACATGCTGTTTTATGATCACGGGCTCCGGCCCGGTTGCCTGCCTGTCGGCACCCATTTCCCTTATATATGCCCTGAGGTCTGATACCATGAAGTCCTCGGTTTTCAGAAGTTCAAGCAGCTTTTGGACAAAATTGTCCGATTGCTCATTGGCAAACTGTATGTCGTTTATAATCAGGTTAAGCAGGAAATTCTTCAAGGTTCGGTTATCCTGTTCTGCGTTTTTTACCGGCAGATACGCGAATTCAAGTTTAAGGTCCTGGGGGTCAGCAAATATGTACCTGCTGTCAAAAACAATCCTTTCAGTGTCAAGAAGGTACTGTTCCAGTCCTTCTGCCATGGCTGCAATATTTTTTATCAGTTCAAGGAATTCAATTCTCCCCGTTTTCCTTATTTCCAGGAGTTTTTTCAGGGGAACCAGCGAGGTTATGTCATACTGCAGGTGTATCTCGCCGTCGAGACTTACAGTATTTGCTTTTAGAACATAAGGAATACTGTTGTTGACCAGCATCTGGAGCTGGTAATGTATGACCTCGTCTTTACCCGGAAAGGTGTAGATCATAAAGCTTCTGCCAGATATGTTCCTGAATGAAGGTGTGCGATTTTCCATATTTCTTTCTATGGTTACCTCCTTTTTTAATTATTTTTATTAAAAGATCCTTCACTCCGCTCGTTACATTGAGGATGACATGCAGGAGCAGGAATTACTGACCTGTCCCCTTTGCTCAAAATGAGTAAAAGTATCCGTCCCCAATACTCATTCTTCGGGTTTGGTGTAGGAGCCGTAGTCTTTTACGAGGATAACGTCGACGTTGTATTTGGCGAGCTCGCTGCGGGCGCTTTCAAAGGCTTCTTCGGCGTATCGTTCCGCGTTCTCTGGAAACACAACGATTACTGTCCGCTTTATTGTCCTGTATTTTTCCGTATCTATGAAGTCAGGCGTTTCAAACTCCAGGAGGCGCTTTCCGTGCTTCTTTATTTCGCTTTTTATGGCCGACGGGCGTTCGGTGTATGTTTTCATGAAGGGGTTCAGCGTAAACACATCATAGAACTCGATAGTTTGATCCTTATCGTCAAGTATGTAGGCGTCTATTACAGGATATCCCGCCGGGGCCGGCATTGCTGATATCCCGTTTTTATTCTTAATTTTTGCGACCTGCAGCTTCTCTATTTCAAGCCCCCTGTCCCAGTACCTTTTATCGTTGTCCATCCGGGTCCAGACACTGCTGTCATCCTCTTTCTCTTCGTCCTCCCCAAGTTTTTCCCCGACTCTCACGGAGTCTCCCCTGCCCCCGGTCCAGGCAATTATCCTGACACGGTTTGACAGTTTGAGTTCGGGGACCCAACTGAATAGGACGGGCGCTTTTATACTGTACTCTACGACGAACTCAAGGGATTCGGAGTCCCCGAAAACGCTTGAGTTTTCAAAGCTGATGCCTTTAAGTCCGTCCTTAATGCCGAGGGCCAGGGCCGGATCGCCATTTTTGCTTTCGACTCTCTTGCCGAGCTCGTTCTTCAGGCATCCTTTCGCTGCCAGGCATACGAGCCTGTTGGTCACCTCGTAGTTCAGCTTCCGGGCGAAAACAGTCATGAACAGTCGCAGCTCGGATTTCGGGTCCTCCGTGATGGAAGCGATAAGGTCCGAGGCATCTGACAGTCCCTTTGCAATATCATCCGCCTTGCTGATCAGGGCATCGATATTTCCGGAGTTTGCCTGATCTCCCGGAGATCCTGATATGGCTTCATTGAACGAACTGAAAACGCTGACTATGGCGCTGGTCTGTTCATTCAGCGTACTGCCGGCTTCGCCTGCCATATCGTTCAGCCGGTCGGAGAAGTCCTTAAGGCCGGCCATGTGATAGAAATAGCTCATGTTGCCGATCTTGCGGCCTACTTCGGCAAGAGAGTTCTGGACCGTGTTATAGGTATAGAAAACACGTATTATATATGCCAGCGATAAAATGACCATTAGAAAGAAGGGCAGTACTATTGCCGCCTCTATTGTAGTGCCGCCGTATTCTTTTCTCCTAGTATCCCTGGCTCCACTCAACGGTGATCATCCCCGAATCGCCTTTCCTGAACAAGCTTTCAGGCAGGAACCACGTATTGAAATCCACTTCGGCTTTGATAAATACAAACGTATTGTACCGGTCAATGGTAAGGTCATGTTCTCCCGTTATCTCCTGCATGTTGATCTGCAAGAGATCAGCAGCCCTCAGCGCCTTGGTCCGGGCGGGAAGCGCCAGAAGCATCAGGCGCAGGTAATCCGTGTAATCCATCATGATCAGCCTTCCGGCAACATTATTCCTCCCGCTGTTGCCTTCCCTGCCCAGCACCTTGTCCAGCTGGCCTTCCAAAGCGGAAAAGCCCTTGTCGACCAGGTCGCTGCCAAGCTTTTTTACGTTTTCTTCAAGTTTCTTATAACCTTCCGATTCAAATATCTTCTTCCTGATGAATTCTTTAAGCTGGTTCTTCAGTTTTGCAAGCTGGGCCGACCCCCAGGAAGCAATGGCACTTTTTATGCTGTCGACGCATTTGGTCACCGCGGTTTCGAGGCTTGCTTTGAAGCTGTCCAGGTCATCAAAGGAAAGGTTGTTCAAAAATGTCGTCCCCATTGAATTCAGCAGGTTGTCTATTTCGACCTGTCCTTCCTGGCCGGCCTCGCCCAGAATACCGGTCATTCCTTTTTCGATGGGCGCGAGCAGTTCGTCTATCTTGCCGTTGATGAAGCCCGTGACAGTTTCCCGGACAGCCTGGGATGCCTGGTCGGTTGCCGACTCAATCTTATCTTTCACAAAATCCTTGACACCATTTAGCAGGTATTTCTTCAGGTTGTTCGCCCCAAGGAACCAGGATGCTGATGTTTTTATGAGAGGCACCGATTTGCCCTGCAGGAGGAATTCCGTGTCCACATACGACTCCATCCCTGCCCATGCAATCAGGATGAAATTATGGACTATGGGAACGCCAAAAATTGTCCATCCCGCTATGGCTGTCGCCAGCGACAGGGATGCAGCCACTTTTCCCGGGTCGGTATAAACATGCAGGAGGTTGAAAACAAGCCTGATGGCGAAAATGCTTCTTTGGGCGCAGCCGATATTCTGTTTTTCCGATTCTTTCCCGAACAGTATGTACTCTACTTCAGCCTTCCTGAAAAACGTTTTATCCAGCGGCCTTCCCCAGCCTATATCATGTTCCGGCCTGTCAGTCGTCGTGGCGCATTTGAATGCTGATAAAATATATTCATTCACATACAGGCTTTCGATGATGCTCTCCAGTCCCCGGGACAACATATCTCCTATTATTTTCAGAAGCTCCCTGATGCGCTCAAGTTCATACTCGAAAAAGCCCTTTTCGCTTTCATTTACCGTATCCAGCCCCATGACCGGTTTTTCGAAGGGACTCAACCTGACAGCCTGGTTTTCCATGGATTCCTGTATCTCTTTTCCTATGACCTCAAGAGCGTCATCCGAGCTGGTCTCCCCCTTGTATGACGGCAGCTGGTAATACCTTTCAATAATATACGTTAGGCTGTTATTGTTTTCGTCCCCGGGAAAAGTTAAGCCTTTGCCCTGCCTGCCGATGTCTTCCGCAAAATCTCCAACACCGCTGCGCACTTCCTCAAGTCCTTTCTCTTCCGGGTTTTCCTTTGGCGGTTCAATACCGTAATACCTCTTGTTGAACCACTTTTCAAAGGCTTTTGATTCCTCGCTGGTCACCTCGGGTTCAAGTAAAATTTCCGGGATATCGAAATACCCCTTCATTTCTTCAAGGCTCTTTAGGTCCGCAAGAGCCGTCTCAAGGTCCTGGAAAGCTGATTTTGCATTATGATAGCCATAATAGCCCTGCCAGGTCTTCTCGAAAGGTTTCTCCATTGCCGCAGCCGCTTCCCTGCAGGAACTGTCCAGCTCCCTGATAACCTTATCCATAACGGAAGTATAGTTCTGTACTGCGTTTTTCCATGCTTCGAGCCTGGTCAGGTTGGCCGAGAGCTTACCCCTTATATCGGACAGAGAAGAAACCTGCATGGATTTGAGCTGGACCTCAAGCGATCCGGTAATCTGGTCCGATACGGCGCTGTCATGACTTTTTGCTTCGTCCAGCAGGTACTGGCTTTCCTTCTCAAGTTCGCCAAGCTTCGGCGTCAGTTCGTCGATGAGTTTTATAACGTCATTATGATAGGTGATATGCCGCGAAATATTGTCAAGAAGGCGAAGAGCTTCATTTTTACCGGTTTCGCTGTATTCTTTCACATGATGCAATTCATATACTGCCTCTGACAGGTATTCTGTCAATTTGGTCCTGTGGGTACTGATTTTTTCGTCAAGGGAGATGTACTCCTGGCAGGCATTATTACATGAGTTGCTGGTATGGGCATAAGTTTCTTTCAGATCTGAGATTTCCGCCTCTAAGGCCTGCTTGTCAAGTTCGAGGGACTGGGCTTCTCCCTCCGGGGCCTTATCAATTTTGTCCTTTACCCTGGCCAGTTCAGCTTCTTTCCCGGTTATTTGATTTGATAATTCATTCAGTTGTTTCTGCAGGTTATCATAATCGTTTTTAGCCTTTACCCAACTGTCATACAAGGGTTTATACCCGTCATGGATTTCCCTGATCGGCCTTGCAAGAGCATTTGCTGATTCCAGGCAGTCTTCCCCATCGGTCATCAGTTTTTTTATATCCGCAAGGATTCTTTTTTTCAGGTCCCTGTCGCTGCCGTCATCGGATCTGTTAAATATAATCAATTTATGCCTTAGCATGCAGCTTACGTTGACCAGGCCTTCCCTTATGCTGTTCATCAGCTTGTCCAGGGACATTTTCCGTTCAATCATGTCCCCTTCCTTCATAAGCCCGGCCATCACCTTCAGTTTTTCATAAAACTCCTGGACGACCTGTACAGGTGCCCGGTATTTCATGAACTCCACGGCCTGCTGTTCAAGGACATAGGGTTCGCTGAGGTTATAGAACGGGATAACATCTACTTTTCTTACCGAGAAACCGTAAAGATCGGTCACCCCGTCTGCTCCTGCCCCGCAGTTGAGGTTCCGGGACAGGAGCTCGTATATCTCTTTTTCCATGGCCTCCGCGTCCCTCGGGTACATGGCGAAAAAACCGTACTGCTCCTTCAGCCGCCTGTCGTAAGCGGCCAGGATGGACTCGCTGCATATCTTCAAGGCTGTTTTTGCCTGCGACACAGCGAGGAAGTAACGGTATACATCGATCAGTATGCACGACAGCGGTATCAGCGCCGCAAGGACGATACAGAGAAAGACCGTCACACTGCCTTTTTGCCTGGACAACATACTTTTACCTATTCCCTGTTTATAATAGAATTAAGTTTCTCTTTTACCGTATTGATCTTTGCCATTATATTCTTAAATACTTTTGTTTCCCTGATGATCTGGTAGACATAGTCGGCATTGTTTATCATGTCCTTTGAGTCGTATACCGCCGATCTCGCCTCTCCCTTCACAGTCACATAATCGCCGGCACCGAAAAGTTTCAATAGTCCAAGCCCCGGCGCTGTGTAGGATATTTCTACTTCCACTGTCACTTCCGACGGCAGTCCCGGCCTGAAGTCCACGTTAACCCTGATAGGACGTTTCAGTTTTGGCTTAAGGATACCGAGGCTGTCAAGCCCTGTCATTATCCTGCTTTCAGCCTGCTCCTCCTTTTTTCCGTTGTTCCAGAGCTTCAGGTGCCAGTAGGTTTCCCGCGATTCATAGGTCTCCCTTTTATAAACGCCGGTGGCAAGTTCGTCCAAAGGCAGCGGGTTGTAGCCCCATTGCCGTGACAGGCTTTGCGCCGCTTCCTCAGCTATGTTCTGGATAAGGGTCTTCTGGTAGAACACGAGGAATACGTTAATACACGCGAAAACGCAGGCGAAAACCAGGGGTATAAGGATCACGAACTCGATTGTAAAACTGCCCTTAACGCTTAAAGATTTCTTCGTGCCCATCAGAATACACTCCTGAATTCAAGGATGACCGGAGCTACGCAGATGAGGATAATGGCCAGGAACATTATGGCCAGCGGCAGCATGAGTTTTGAGGATGCCTTTTCTCCCAGCTGTCTGGCAACATTCTTCCTCATCTCCCAGCATTCTGTCCCCAGCCTTTTCAGTTCGAAAAGCATCTGGCTGCCGCCGAGTTTCATGTTCTGACGGATGATGCTCACAAAGTTGGTAAACTGCTTGATCCTGCATCTTTCCGAAAAAGCCGCATAGGCTTCATCCTCGAGCATCCCTGACTGGATATCCAGGACCATCGTCCGCAGTTCCTGGTATAACGGCGAATCCTTGCTGCCTTCAGAAGCGATTCGCTCGATAGCCTGCCTTACATTAAGCCCGGCGTTTATAAGGAGCACCAGCTTGCTTATAAAGTCGGGGAAATCCCTTTCGAGCCGTAACTTCCTTTCCCGGTACAGGTCGTCCAGGTTTTTGTCGGCCAGGAAAAACAGGCCGATTCCCGATGCAGGGATGATCACCAGGGACTGGTACCCGATGCCGCCGGCAAAACAGATGAACGAGCTTATAATCAGGCCCAGGAACAGGCAGAACACCTTTACCGACCAGTGGACCTTGTTGTAGTAGGCCATGAACCGGTTCCCGTAAAGCAGGGATATTTTCTGGTTCAGCCTTGTCTGGTACCTGCCCTTTCCTGAAAGCTTCAGGGTTTCGACGATCCCGAGGCAGGCCGGGAGAAAAGCCTTGTACGGGTAATCCTTTATGTCAAGAGGTTCAAAGAAACCGGCGAGTCTCTTTGAATAAACACCGTGGCATATGGCGAACACCAATATAAAGATCAGAAGAAGCGCTCCGTTAACTATGGTCATTGGACTAAACCTCGATATTGGTTATTTTATGGGCAATAAACTGACCTGTCAGGATCATGATCAGAGAAACTGTCATTATCACGCGTCCGTAAGCCGTACTGAAAAGCGGTTCCAGGTAGTCCGAGCCTGTTTTCATGAACAGGACCATTGCGAAGGGCATTACACCAAGTATTTTCTGCTCCAGCTTTTTCCCTGCGATGAGGTTTTCTATGTCCTGGCGTATTTCGATCTTCTCGCGGATGGTTTCCGACGTGTTCTTTATGACTTCCACCAGGTTCGCTCCCGCTCGCTTCGATATCATGATAACCTGTGCGAAGCTTTTTATATCCTCGATCCCGCTTCTCTCGGCCAGCTCCATGAAAATCTTTTCCACGGGTTCGTTCATCAGCAGCCTTCTGTTCATGATCTCAAGCTCCGCCACGATATCGCACTCCGGGTCGGGGTATATGCCCCGTATAGCCCTGCCCGCATCCATTACAGCCGATTCCAATGATTTTCCCGCCGAAAGCGCCGAGGATATGAAGTACAGGGCATCCTTGAACTGGAGGTTTAACGCGTTTTTTCTTTTTACTATCTGTTCCCTTTTCCGGAACGGGATGTACAGGATGCCGGCAAGAGACAAAATCGCCGACAGCAGCAGGTTTTCATAGAAAATTAACCCCACGAGGAAGCATGTTGCCATGGCGGCTGCAAGAGTTATAATGAATTCGTTGGGCTTCATTTTATATGTATCGTACCGGCAAAGCTCCCGGCCCGCGTCATTATTCAATTTCAATCCCCCTCTGCTTCGCTTTCTGCCTGTTTATCAAAGGATTTCCAGTGCGTTTCAGGGAACCCAGGACCATACCTTTTGAGTCCTCTCCCGTCTCCTCGAAAACGAAAAGCGGGTTGAGCACTATATCGCCGTCCTTATAGCCGACGACTTCGGTTATCTCGAGAGTCCTTCTTGTATAGTCCCTAAGCCTTGCGAGGAAAATAATTATATCAAGGGCCGAAGCTATCTGTTTCTTTATGGCTTCCAGGGGCAGGGGAGCGGCCATGAGGACCATGGTTTCCAGCCGTGAAAGCATGTCCGCTGTTGAATTGGCATGACCTGTGGACATAGAGCCGTCATGCCCCGTATTCATCGCCTGCAGCATGTCTAAGGCCTCCCCCCCGCGCACTTCTCCGACGATTATGCGCTCAGGCCTCATTCGCAGCGATGTTTTGATAAGGGTTTTCATGCTGATTTCTCCCCTGCCTTCGGTGTTGGCGTTGCGAGTCTCAAGTCTTGCAATGTTTTTTATGGTTGTAAGCTGAAGCTCGGCGGAATCCTCAATGGTTACGATTCTCTCGTCTTTCGGAATCAGGGAGGAAAGCGCGTTTAAAAAAGAAGTCTTGCCGCTTCCCGTTCCGCCACAGATGAAAATATTGTATTTTGCCCTGACAAGCTTTTCCAGGAAAGCCGCGGCTTCTTCAGTCAGGGAACCGTAATTTATAAGGTCTTCGACCGTCATTGGTTTTTCCGGAAACTTGCGGATGGTCACCAGTGGACCGTTCAAAGCAACGGGAGGAAGGACCACGTTTACCCTTGAGCCGTCTTCCAGCCTTGCATCCACGACAGGTTCCGCTTCGGTGACTCTCCGGTTCACTTTTGCCACCATGTTCTGAATAAGGTCGTCAAGCCTTTCCCGGCTTTCAAAAACGATGTCGGTCTCCTCTATGACGCCGTTCCTCTCGATAAAGACCTTGTCAGGTCCGTTGATCATTATTTCAGTGATGCTTTTGTCATTGATAAGCGGCTCCAGCACGTCATGCCTTCTCATCTGGTTGAAGACCGTGTCTACGATGGTCCTGACCTCGTCAACACTGTATTTTTTCATAAGCTGCCTTGAAAAACAGATTGACTCGATCTGCTCAAGCAGCAGTTTATCGAACTCCCCGGCGCTGAAGTCGAGGGCCGAACCGGTTATTTCAGCCGCTTCCTTCCTTATTTCCTTTATAATTTCGCTTAAATCGGACATATGAGCAATACCTCGCCGATTTGAAAAGATCCTGTTAATCACCTGATGTTTCAATGAGTTCCTTCAAGTCGGAATAATAGCGGCCCATCGTCTCGAAAGCCAGGTTGCTGGCGAATATCGGGCCCTGCAGGTACTTAATTTCATAATCAAAATTTGCCGGATCCAATATCCCCGGATCAGGGACAACGTTGGTAATGCAGAAAACTGCCCTGTTTTTCAGGTCCAGGCCGTATTTCTGCTCTGTTTCCCAAAGAATATCCCTTATTTTCCTGACCCGGTTCAGGGATGACGAATAGTTGAAAGCCGTTATGTATATCCTGTGCGCCAGGTTAAGGAGTACCGGCAGTAGATGGTCGTTTGAAAAGCCCCTTGCAACGATGACTTCATCATAGAGGGTCTTGCTGCTGACTGAATTAAGCAGGGATGTAAGCTCTTTCTCATTAAGACCGGCAATGTCACGAGGATCATGGTGTCCTTTCATGAAATAAACGCCCGTATCCATGTCAAGGGTGGTGCATGCCTCCGCTTTCAGCGCAAGGTTGTCCTTCTGGGATTTCAAGTAGTAAATCATCTCGCTCAGGCCTCTGTCGTTGTCGCCTGAAAAATACGCATCCGCGTTTGATATCTCGTCCAGGCTGATATACAGGGTTTTGCGTCCTGACCCTGCTTTTACCGCCGCCAGGACCTGTGCAAAGGGATTCAGGGCATCACTGCCGTCGGCATACAGGACAAGGTTAATATTTCCCGAATCCTTATGTTGGTCAAAGTCATGGGGTATCTTTTCCGCGCACAGGGATATGATCTCCTTCATAAGATAGCCTGCCGGCCTGTACTTGAATATGCTTTTGAAGCTTTCCGGCAGCATGCTTTCCGGGCAGTCCCTCAGCAATACAAGGTTTTCCTTGTCGGGTTTTTTATCAAGATCGTTGTACAAGGCAGAGGATATTGCCATGATATCCGCTTTTTCCCCTGACTCCAGCCATTCCTGCAGTTTGGGACCGTTGGAGAACAGGACCAGCGAAAACGACGGATTTCTGTTTTTCAGCAAATACTCGCTGAATCTTTCCATGAACAAGGTGTCCCTGTCAGCCAGTACCATCCTAATTTGTGACATGTTCCACCACCTTATACCATTATTAATTAAAGTTGTTATAACATATTTTACTATTATATTTACAAATTGTCTACATAATAATATATTTTTTCAATATTCATATATTAACAACAAAATTTTAGAATGGATAAAAGTTAGAATTGAGAACCGATAATCAAAAAGAGCAAATTTAAAATCCTTGCTTTGAAATATAAAAGAATACTGCTATGATAAAACTAGTATCGGCCAGCAAAGCAAGCCTTGAAAGGGGTTTTTTATTTATGGCAAAACAGAACGAACCTCTTGTTAAGCACATTTATACCGCAGATCCTTCCGCGCGCGTCTTCAACGGCAAGATTTACATATATACTTCACACGACCTTGAGCATAGCGGTGAAGACAATGATAACGGCGATCAATATCAGATGGAAGATTACCATGTTCTCACCCTTGATGACATTGATGCTCCCTGCGCGGATAACGGCGAAATTCTCAACATGCGCGATGTTCCATGGGTCAGCAGGCAGATGTGGGCGCCCGACTGTGTCGAGAAAGACGGCAAATATTACCTCTATTTTCCCGCCCGCGACAAGGACGGCGTTTTTCGCATCGGTGTCGCAATCTCGGACAGCCCCGCAGGCCCTTTCAAGCCCGAACCAGACTTTATCAAAGGAAGTCACAGTATAGATCCCGGTCTTTTTATAGATGATGACGGAAGTTGCTATATATATTTCGGCGGTCTTTGGGGAGGCCAGCTTGAGAAATGGCAGACGGGCGAATTTGTCGCCAATCCCGCGCCCATCCCTGAAGATGCCGATGCCCTCGGACCAAAAATGGCAAGGCTTTCGCCCGATATGAAGTCGTTTGCGGCAGACATCAAAGAGATCAAAATTATTGACGAGAACGGCAATCCCATCAAGGCGGGCGACGAAGACAGAAGGTACTTTGAAGATCCCTGGATGCACAAATATAACGGGAAATACTATTTATCATATTCAACGGGAACAACCCATTACATTGTATATGCTACAGGCGATTCACCGGAAGGACCTTTTATATACCAGGGAAGGATTCTTGAGCCCGTAATCGGCTGGACAACACATCATTCAATCGTTGAGCATAAAGGAAAGTGGTATCTTTTCTACCATGATTCATCGCTTTCGGGCGGAATCAGCCACAGAAGGTGCGTTAAGTTCAGGGAACTCAAGTATGATGCTGACGGAAGGATTATCACAATGAAACCTTACGAAGAATAATTCGGCCTTCGACTGGTCCCTGTCCTCAAACCAGTGCAGGAACCATCCGGAATGCAATACTGCATATTGACAGTGGCAGCACATGTAATACAATATAATTAATTACATCTTTGCATTGATTTTTTGGAAGCAAAGCCCGCTGGTGTTTCGCATAAATGTGGCGCAGCATAGACGCAATTCATAATGGTTGAATTAATAATTCTCAGAAGGGTTGCCGCCATGTTCTGCCTGAAAACCGCAATGCGAAACTTATGGCGAAGAAGGTACAAAAGCGCGCTGATGGTGTTGGTAAGCGCGATTTCTGCCGTATTTGTCCTTATATATCTTGACAGTATCAAGTCAAACCAGGAACAGCTCCTTATGTTTTCCCGCGAACTTCCTGTAACAGCCCGCATTATGAATGGCAACGGTTCAATGGAAAACGGCCTGTACATACCCCAGGATTTGATTGACAATATTGAAAGCACTGGTTTCGTCAAGGATCCTCTTTACACGACCCGTATGGCTGCGGTGTTGCCAACCGGAGATCTGAACGACAGCGAGGATATAGCAATGATACTGTGCGCAAACCAGGAACGTGCCATACCCGACTACGAGGACAGGAAGATCATCCTTGAAGAAGGAGCAAGCATGGATTTCCTGCTGGGCACTGATCCCGTCTGCCTTGCCGGAGAGAATTTTTTAACCCGAAATAACCTCTCCGTGGGCGATACCATAGACCTCAGGCTGTATAAGCGCCAGTTCAGTTCAGCAGGATATACGTATGAATATGAATGGCTGGCGGATTGCAGTCTCCGGATAATCGGCAGTATTTCGGCGGCCAGGAGCGATTTTGCAATTTCGAGAGTAGACATCCTGTGCCCGCTTGGCTGGGCCGAGGAAGTTCATGCCATGAATGGCAGCGATTTTTCCCTGGATTCCGCATCCTTTACGGTGAGCGATTCCCTGAGGCTTAACGAGTTTAAAGCCGAGATGAGGAAATACCTGCAGGGCGTAAATCCTGAAGGCAGCCAGTCGCTCAGGGGAGATTCCCTTTCTGTAATCGACGAGATATTCATCCTGTCGGCAAGCCGTGTCAAGGATACCCTTAAAATACTGTACACCTTTGCCCCGGTTATGTTCATTATTATGGCGCTGGTGGGTTATACTGCGGCATACCTCCTTATCCAGGACAGGCGTCGTGACATCGCGGTCATGAGGTCCCTGGGAACCAGCCCTGCGGTCTGTATTTCCACTATGATAATTGAATATGCCATACTTGGTCTCATGGGGTGTCTTATTGGGAACGTATGCGCAGCCCCATGGTCCGGGATGAGTATTAATACTCTTTTGTATTCCATGTTGTTTTTTGCCAGCCTGATGATCGGTATTTCAACGGCCACCTTAAGGATAAGCCGTTTCAATACCATGACAGGGCTTATTAAGAACGAATCGTGAGGTAGTATTATGGAAGCAATTCTTTCTGCCAATAATGTCAGCTATTCCTATATCAGCAGGTACCAGAAGGTTGATGCCCTGAAAAACGTAACCTGTTCATTCGAAAAGGGAAAATTCTATGCCATAATGGGACGCTCCGGAAGCGGAAAAAGCACTTTCCTCTCCCTGCTGGCCGGCCTGGACACGCCGACATCCGGCGAGATTCTATTCGAAGGAAAATCACTGGCCAGGATCGACCGGAACAGGTACAGGAAATATGATGCATCAGTTATCTATCAATCTTTTAACCTTTTCCCGCTCCTTACCGTTCTGGAAAACGTCATGTACCCCATGGAACTCCAGGGGGCAAAAAGGCACGATGCCCGCATTAAAGCAGCGGAGTTGCTGGCCAGGGTAGGACTCGATGAATCAAAGCACAATAAGTTCCCGCAGATGCTTAGCGGCGGAGAGCAACAGCGCGTGGCCATTGCGCGCGCATTGGCTTCCGGCGGCAAGATACTGCTGGCCGACGAACCAACCGGAAACCTGGACTCAGCCAACGAAAAAATTGTTGTAAACCTGCTGAAGGCCCTTGCCCATGAACACGGCTACACGGTGGTGGTCGTCACCCATAACCATGATGTCGCCGCACAGGCCGACAGGATCTTTTATATGAACGACGGCGTCCTTGAGTGTGAAAACGCATAAAGGAGGGATACAGCGGTGGTATTTTCAAACAGTGTAAGACAGCTGATGCGAACACCTGTAAAGACTTTTTTCTTTTTCGCGCTGCTCTCACTGGCCGTCACCCTTTTCCTGCTCGGTTACAACCTGTGGTTCATCGCCGAAAATAATATCAGCCTTATTGAAAAGAATTTTACAACCATAGGCACGGTAGAGCAAAAGCCCATTACGGTGGGACGGGGACCGGAGACTTACCTGGGAGAAAGCAGGTATGGACCCATTGTCGATATGGAGAACTACACAAGGTATGGGAAGCCTATTCCCGTATCGGTGCTTGATTTTGAAGGCGCAGGCTATATTGTAAAGCCTGAACGGAGACCCGTATATATCGCATGCAATCCCGATTATGTAGTCACCAATGACAACGCTGACTTTAAGCTGCTTGATGAAATAATTCAGATCATCGAATTTGAGCCCCTGGAAGACGGCGTGACCACTAATCCCATACGGGTAAAGGTCAAAAAAGTGTTTTACGGCAAGCTGGACGCTGACGAGATAACCCTGTTCCATTTATACTATGATACGCCATGGAAGCTTTATAAGGGAAAAACCTATATCACTTGCCTGGAACCGGGACCTGAGGTGAGTTTTGATGAATACGGGTATATGCCTTTTATTGTCACCCAATCCTACCAGTATTCAAAGGACGGTAATCGTATTCCTGATGTGCATCTCGTATCCGAACCATGGGATGAGGTAACCGCAAACTTTTTTGACACCCCCAGGGGCAAGCGGTGGCTTGCAGTAATGGAAGGATTTGAAAGGCTCAGACACGCCATACCGGTAGTACCTGTCGACAGAACAAAGCTCCTGGTGGCTTTCCACAGCGGAGATGCAAAGATTGTGGAAGGGCGCGATATAACTCCCGAAGAATACGAAAGCGGTGAAAAAGTATGCCTGGTTGACCAAACCTTCGCAGCGCTCAACCACCTTAAAGTGGGAGATGAGCTGCGCCTGCCCCTGTATTATGCAGATTACTACAGATCATCGAGCATATTGTTCAGTGGTCCGGTTCCGTATACTATTTACAAAATGGTTAACGCCCAGGGTGAAGGCTATACTGCGTTTGAAGACAGCGTATACCGAATCGTGGGAATCTTTTACGCCCCGAGACATATCTATATTTCAGACTACCAGATGGGATACAATTCGGTGGTTATACCCGGGAAATCCGTCAAAAACAGCGATGAAAACAATATAATCGACATGGGCATCATGATGGGATTCAACACCTCATTCCAGATCCCCAACGGGCATATACCCGAGTTCCTGGCCAAATGGGAAGCTCTCGGAATCAGTGATTTGAAAATAGTCTTTTACGACAACGGATACTCGAGAATCAAAGACGGACTGGAAGCCATGAAGAAGACGTCGGTAATCCTTTTTGCCGTCGGAATAGCCGCGACGCTTCTTGTCATCGCGCTGTTCTGCCATCTGTTCATAAGCAGGCAAAGAAAAAGGACCGCTATTGAACGATCCCTGGGAATGGACAAGAGACTCTGCACGGTATCGCTGTTGGCAGGTCTCATGCTTGTGGTCATAGCCGCATATATCTTTGGAAGCCTTGCAGGTTATCTCCTGACCGATATTATTGCAAGGCAAAGACCTCTTGACGGCAGCGAATCCTTCGATATATCGTTCAGCAACTGGAGACCCACGGCTGACACGAATGTGAAGATGTCCGTATCGATGGAAGGCATCTGGCGGGGCGCCCTGATCTCAGCTTCGGTAATTCTCGTAACTCTTGTTTATGCCTTGATTAATGTAGCCATCAATCTAAGGCATGAACCCCTGCAGCTGCTCGGCGAAAGAAACGGATAGAATGGCCATAAAGGAGGAGAACGGCGGTGGTAGTTTCAAACAGCATAAGACAGCTTATGCGCACACCTGTGAAAACTCTCTTTTTCTTTGCGCTGCTCGCTCTGGCCATCGCTTTTTTACTGCTGGGTTGCAACCTTTGGTTCATAGCCGGGAATAATATCCGTCTTATAGAAAACAGTTACACGACTATCGGTACCGTGGAGCAAAAACCCATATCAGTGGAAAGAGGACCGATAACATTTGAAGAAACTATGTACGGAGTCATTGGTTTCGGTCAGAACTACACAAGGTACGGTGAAACAATCCCGGCATCTGTTCTGGACTTCGAAGGCGCAGGCTATATAATCAAGCCTGAGCAAAGGCCTGTGTATATCGCAAGTCATCCTGATTATATCATAAGCAATAACCCCTATGATGAAACATATTTTGACCTGGAGCACCCGATTATTGAGTTCGAGCCGCATGAAGACGGTATAACTACCAATGTCATACCTGTTAAGGTCAGGAAAGTGCTGTATGGCCAACTGGATGAAGACGAGATAATCCTGGACCATTCCGTGTACAATATATACAATGCGTCCTGGAAATTAGACAAAGGCAAAACATATATTGCATGCCTGATGCCGGGGCCAAAAGCAGAGGATTATGATGCGTATGGTTATATTCCGAGACAGGTCATCCTATCTAACCAGTATACAAAAGACGGTGAGTATCTTCCTGATGTTCTTAACCCCGTATTCGGACCCTGGGAAGAGGTGACCGAAAACTTTTTTGACACCCCCAGGGGCAAGCGTTGGCTGGCCGTGATGGAAGGATTTGAAAGGGTAAAACACGCCATACCGGTCGTCCCGGTCAACGGAACAAAACTCCTGCTGCCTTTCCACAACGGCGATGCAAGGATAGTCGAGGGGCGTGACATCAGTGTTGGGGAATATGAAAGCGGCGAAAAGGTATGCCTAATTGACATGAACTTTGCGGCGAACAACCGCCTGAAAGCGGGAGACGAACTGCGTTTGCCCCTGTATTATGCAGATTACTTCTATTCGTCGATCCAGATATTTCCCAAGCCAATTCCCGAGGATATCATACACTTACTGATAAATTCCAGGGGCGAAGGTTATCCTGCGTTTGAAGACAGCGTCTACCGCATAGTGGGAGTTTACAGCGCTCCGAGACCGTCCGCTGCATCAGGTTATGTATTGGGGCATAATGCAGTTGTTATTCCCTGGAAATCCGTCAAAAACAGTGATGAGAACAACATCTTCAGCACAGGGCCCATGAATGGATACAATACCTCTTTCCAGATTCCCAACGGGCATATACCCGAATTCCTGTCCAGGTGGGAGTCTCTCGGTATAACCGATTTGAAAATAGTCTTTTATGATAACGGGTACTCAAGGATAAAAGAGGGTCTGGAAGCCATGAAGAAAACCGCGGTAATTTTGTTTGCCACAGGCCTTGCTGCGACGTTCCTTGTCGTTGCCCTGTTCTGCCATCTTTTTATCAGCAGGCAGAAGAAAAGGACCGCCATTGAACGGTCCCTGGGAATGGACAGGAGGCTCTGCGCGTTATCGCTGCTGACTGGCCTCATGCTTGTGGTAATAGCCGCCTATGTCTTCGGAAGTATTGCAGGTTACCTGATGACCGATATTATCGCCAGGCAAAGACCCATTGACAGCCATGAATCCTTCGATATGTCGTTCAGCAGCTGGAGAGCCACCGCTGATACGAATGTGAAGATGTCTGTATCGATGGAAGGCATCTGGCGCGGAGTCCTGGTTACGGCCCTGGCCATACCCGCAGCCTTGGTTTATGCCATGGTCAGCATTGTCTTCAATCTCAGGCATGAACCATTGAAACTGCTCGGTGAGAGAAGCGGGTAGAGAAGGTTATTTGCTGCTGCGTTTTATATAATCCTTACGGATTTCTTCGCCCCAGTTGTCAGGCATGGCATTGCATTCGCGGAATGATGTCATTGCTTCGCTTAATACCCGGAAATTAAGCTCGATGCCTTTGCTGTCCGAATGGAAATTCTGCGCCCGATCGGGGGCAATGCCGAATGATCCGGCCGTTTCGACAGCGTCTATGTTGGCTCCGAGAAATATGAATTCCCATCCGTACTTGGATTTTTGATGTTCTATCATTTGCCTGACCTGTTTTGACGAATACTCACGGCTGGCATTTTCCATGCCGTCAGTGATGATGACAAACATCACCTTTTCCGCCCTGTATTCATCGGAAGTGTGTTTCTGGGCGTTGCTTATCTTGTTTATAGTCCTTCCGATCGCGTCAACCAAAGCAGTTGAACCGCCAACATAGTATTCCTTCTCTGTAAGCGGTCTGACAGCCCTGATATCGATACGGTCATGGAGCAGTTCGTAATTGTTGTCGAAAAGCACCGTGGTTATATAGCATTCACTGTCTACTTTTTTCTGCTTTTCCAGCATGGAGTTGAAGCCGCCGATGGTATCGGATTCAAGGCCTCCCATCGAGCCGCTTTTGTCAAGAATAAAGACCAGTTCGGTCAAACCCTTTTTCATCGAAATACCCTCCTTAAGATTTTTTGTGACTTAAGGATAGCATTTCAATGGTTCCTGATGGTCGCTTCAGCAGCGACAAATTATTATCCCCCCAATAGGGGCTGGTCATATTTGAACAGGACTTCATTGATCTCCATGATGTCATACCTGCCGTTAACTATGAAATATTCTATGATCACATCGAAAACCTGGCTGTGGGACAGAGAATATCCTGCCCGTCTCAGCAGGTCTTCCGTTTCCTCAAGGGTAAGCCTCAGGGCGATGGCCAGCGCAATGGCCGTGCGCTTGCTGGGCATATAGCTCTTGTTGCTTCTTATTTTGGAAAACAGCTTGCGGTCGATATTCGCACGCTTGTATACTTCAACGTCGGTCATCCCTTTCGCGTCGATAAGGCGCAAAAGTGTCCGGGAGAATGGCTCGTCAAGATCGCCGATGTAACTGTCTATATCATATTCAGGCTGCTTTTCAAACGCGCCTTCAGCGGGTTCGGCCGGCTCTGCCATTTTTACGATGTTCCCTGATGTCTTAAGAAAACTGAACCGGGATCGCAAATCCTTATACTCACCGATATAGTTCTCATCTATATATGCCTCTACCCTGCCCAGCAACTCCTCGCCTATTTCAAAGGAGGCTTTATCGAATACCACCAGTGTCACATCCATGTCATGATCGGAAAGGAAGGTACGGATCGCGTCGGTGGCAACCCGCAGGGCTTCCGCCTTTGGATATCCATAGATACCGCTTGATATAAGAGGGAACGCGATACTCTTACAGCCTTTTTCAATGGCAAGCCTGAGCGAGTTGATATAGCAGGAGCGCAGAAGTTCCTCTTCACCGTGCCTGCCGTCCACGTAAACCGGCCCGGCCGTATGGATAATATACTTCGCGGGAAGATCGAACCCCTCTGTTATTACCGCCTCTCCGGTTTTTATGGGCGCCAGCCTGTCGCATGCTTTTTGAAGCTGCGATGCACCCGCAGCTTTAAAAATGGCTCCGCACACCCCGCCGCCCATCTTAAGCTCTGTATTGGCTGCATTGACTATGGCATCGGTATTCATTTTGGTTATATCATTCCTGATAATACTGAAAGGCATCCTTATCCCCCCTAAGCTTTTATTATACCGGATTGCAGCAGATTGTGCGAAAACTCCTCTGTCCCCAATACTCAAAATGAGTAAAAACCTCCGTCCCCGTTTGCACATCAGAAGAACTCGTAATACTCGACGTATTCGGTGCCGTCGTCCCTGATCTTTACCAGGCCGTTGCCGTCAAAGAAAAACACATAATCGCCGACAACATATAGTCTCCATAAACCAATTTCATGTATTACCTGCTCGCTGCCGCCTGAGTGATCCATGCGGTACAGGCAGTTACCGTCAGAGTAGAATATATACCGGTTATTCATGTTCAGGCATTTTGCGCTGCATTGCTTTATAATGCCGGCAGACCCGGTATCGAATCTGTACTTGCAGATATTGCCGTTACCGTCAATATAGTAAATGGCATCATCGAGGATTACCGGGCAATCCACGACTCCGCTTATCACCGTTTCCTCGTACCGGCTGTCTAATCTCATTGACAAAAGGCCTTCTTCCTCCTGGGGTATGTAATACAGCCTGTCATCGGTTGCATACAGGAATTTGCATCGCTTGCCGACCAGTACTGCCTGGTTACTTCCGTCAAGGTCCATGGAAGATGGCAGGTAATCATCGTTGAGGAAATATATCATATCGTTTTTTATATTGATATAGCTGCAGTTTTCCGTGGTCAGGTACACCCGGTCGCTCCCGTCCGGGTTCATCCTTGTGAGACCTGCAATGTCGCTGCCCGGGTAATAGCCCCATTCCACAGGCTCGGCCTCGCTGGCGTTGTTCCCGATGGAGTAATAATATAACTTGCCTTTATATATGTTCAATGAGTATACTTCCTCATCGATATAGCCGCCTTCGGCTTCACCGGTCATACTGCTCATCTGTGCCGTGATGTAGCCGCTGATACCCTGCGTCATGCCCGTGCTGATATCTATCCTGACTAATTCGGGATGCGGCAGGTCGCCGTAAGAAAAATACACAAGGTAAAGCGCCGAGCCGTCAAACCCGACCGGCGACCGGTTGGCATGGTTTCCCGGATCTATGCCTTCCTGGGCAAATTCTTTTCCAATGGAATAGGGATACGGCACCTTGTTCCAGTCAAAATTCACGTTTTTCAGTTCCGGGAACTGTCTCAGGAGAGATTTGTTTCTGACCATGTCAAAATCGATCCACAGCGTCTTCAGCTTTTTCATGGAAGCCAGGGGACTGATATCGCCAATCTCATTCCATGTCAGGTCCAGGTCTTCCATGTTAACAAGTCCGCTTAAGGCATCTATGTTCTTCAGCTTGTTCTGGCACAGGTTAAGCGCCCTCAGTTTCGTTTTGTTCGAAATGGGCGTCAGGTCAGCCACCCTGTTGGCTTCGAGAGACAGGACTTCCAGTTCCTTCATGTTCTTAAGCGGTGTTATGTCGGTGATCCTGGACTTGTCATTTGCCCAACCCTGGTCGATAATGAGCACCTTAAGGTTAGCAAGCTTTTCAAGGCCGTTGATACTGGAGATGTTGTTGTAGCTTATATCGAGTTTTTCAAGGTCAGGCAGGACTGTTACCTGGTCCAGTGTCGGCAAACTGTTATAGCTGATATTCAGGCTTTTCAGTTTTGTCAGGCCCTTAATAAATGAAAAGTCCGAGATCCCGTTATCGGAGATATTAAGGCTTTCAAGCTCCTTTAACTGTGCAATCGGCTTGAAATCCCATATTTTCTGGCTTACGAGGGTCAGGTGTTTAAGATTCTTAAGATGAACGATATCCTCAAGCGAATAAATAGTGCCTTTACCGCTATTCTGCCTTTCTTTCACCGGATATTTCACTGCTTCATAGTCTTCATCGGGGGTCGTGCTGTTGCCCCATACATACAGTTCCGTTATGGTTTCCAGTTCGTTGGCATATATGTCGCCATCCGGCTTTTTCAGAATGCTGCGGATGATGCTTTCCAGTGTTTTATCTGTGAATGTTATTTTAGTCTGATCAGGCCCGCCAGTGACCGATGGTGTCTCACTAACTGCCGGTTCAGGCGTGGCGGAAGATGGCCCGTGTTCGACGGAAGCAGGGTCAGACGCTTCGGGAGAGGATGCAGGAGTCCCGGTCTTTACTGAAGGTTCTGAAGTATCCGTTTCCCCCGGGATATTCGCTTCTCCGCTGCAGCCTGTCAATAAGGCTGCTATAAGGATAAAGCAAATAATCGCATATTTCCTCATAAAAATCCTCCATGGACAAAAATAAGGGAGTTTACTCCAAATTACCTATTATGCTTTCATTATATAGAATTATTTGCCAGAATACAATCATGGTTAAAAGTATTTTTCCAGCCAGTAGTTGACCTGTATCATGTAGGCCATGAGCTGGGGAGCGGCCATTAACTGGCCGAACCACGGCTTGCCGTATTCAGCCGGAGTTTCCATGAAGGAAAGGGCTTTCTTTCTGTCAATAATTGACATGATGGGCGAATTGGGGTCGTTAATGATTTCCCTGAACCTTTCCGCGAGCAGACGCTCGTAATTGGGATTATAGGTCTTGGGGTACGGGCTTTTCTTCCTGAACAGGAGCTTTTCGGGCAAAAGGTCCCTGCATGCTTCCCTTAATAATGATTTGGCAATGCCATTCCTGTATTTCATATCCCAGGGCACATTTAACACATACTCGACTATCCTGTGGTCGGCAAATGGCACTCTTGCCTCAAGGCCCGAGTACATGCTCGCCCTGTCCATCCTGTCAAGCAAGGTCTGCATGAACCACCTGATGTTAAGATATGTTACGTCTTTTCGCCTGCTCTCGGCCAGGCTGTCTCCTTCCGTGTACGGGACTTCGCGAAGGGATTCGGTATATCTTGCATATACGTAGTTTTCAAGATCAAGTTCCCGGGCAAAATCTTCGGACAACAGCAGCGTCCTTGTTTTTATATCGCTAGACCAGGGGAATCCATCGGCCCAGAACAGTTCATCCCTGTAGAACCAGGGGTAGCCGCAGAATATCTCGTCGGCGCATTCGCCGGTCAATGCGACTTTATTGTTTTTTTTGACCAGCGAACAAAAGAACAGAAGGGATGCGTCAATATCAACCATTCCCGGCAGATCCCTGGCATCCACTGCCGCATAAAGCAGATCGGCCAGCAAACATTCGTCACATTCAAGGTAAGTGTGGTTAAGGGGGTAGTTTTCAAGCATTATGTCCACATAAGGCCTGTCACGTTCGGGCTGGAAGGCGTTGGACCTGAAATACAGGTTGTTGTCCTTGAAATCAAATGAAAATGTATTCAGAACCGCCCCTTTTTCTTTCAAGTAATCCGATGCCACCGCGGTAACGATGCTTGAATCGATCCCGCCCGAAAGGAAACTGCAGACGGGGACATCGGAAACCATCTGTCTTCTGACGGCGTCACGCACCAGGAATGATACCTTTTCTACCGTTTCCTCGTAGCTGTCATTATGGACTTTCGGCTCGATATCCCAATATTTAATGGTTTTCAATCCGTCCGCAGAAAACACGGCGTAATAGCCGGGCCTTACTTCGCGGATACCCCTGAAAACGCCGTTCCCGCTTGTTCTTGCGGGACCTATGCCAAAAATCTCCCTGAAACTGTCCATATCCTTTTCAGGCTTTATGCCGGGGAAGCAAAACAGCGCCTTTATTTCGGAGCCAAACACCAGGGTATTGTCTTTTACAGTATAGAAAAGCGGTTTTACACCCAGGCGGTCACGGTACAGAACCAGCCTTTCGGCCGCGCCGTCCCATATGGCGAATGCAAATATACCGTTGAGCCTGTTTACAAAGTCGATCCCGTAATGGATATAAGCATACAGTATGACCTCCGTGTCCGTTGTGGTCTCAAATACAAACCCTGCTTTCAGCAGATCCGGCATCAGTTCGTCGGTATTATATATCTCTCCGTTGTACACGATCACATATTCGTTACCGTCTGCGACCCTTACGATGGGCTGCCTGCCGTGGGAAAGATCCCTTATGGAAAGGCGGGTGTGGCTGAGTCCCACGTGTTCGGACAGGTACTCACCCACCTCGTCATTCCCGCGATGGGCAATGGATTTTCTCATATCGATCAGGGTATTATGCCAGGCTTCACTGTTAATGCTGTAATTCATGCTGAAATTGCAAAATCCCGCTATACCGCACATATTAGCACCTCGTTTCAGACGGACAGCCTTTTGTCCATAAAAAAAGCACTCACCGGGCAATATACAGCCATTGCCAGGCAAACGCCTTTGTTTACATAATACTTTATATGCTCATGCCGGTCTAATGTTTCCAGCTGTTACTCGTTATCCGTTACTCATTCGTGCCATGGCCTTACTGATGTTGTCGGTGTTGCCGAAAGCGGTCAGGCGGAAAAAGCCTTCGCCGTTGTTTCCGAATCCCGCTCCCGGAGTGCCGACAATGTTGTAATTATGAAGGAGGTAATCGAAATATTCCCATGATGACATATTATCAGGGCATTTGAGCCAGATATACGGAGAGTTGGTGCCTCCCGCAAACCAGATGCCGAGCTTGCTCAGGGTTTCTGTTATAATACGCGCGTTGTTCATGTAATAGCGGATGCTTTCCCTGACCTGGGACAGCCCGGGCTCGGAGAATACCGCCTCAGCGCCTCTCTGCACGATGTACGGAACCCCGTTGAACTTGGTTGTCTGTCGTCTCAGCCACAGCCTGTTAAGAGAGGAATTCTGCCTTACCAGCTCATGAGGCACAACAGTGTAACCGCAGCGGGTCCCTGTAAATCCTGCTGTTTTGGACAGCGAGCAGAACTCAATCGCGCATTTTTTGGCCCCGGGTACCTGGTAGATGCTTGCAGGAAGGTTCTTGTCCTGTATATACGCTTCGTAAGCGCTGTCGAACAGGATGACCGCATCCCTTTCCAGGGCCCAGTCCACCCAAATCTTCAGCTGTTCCTTCGTATAAACAGCCCCCGTGGGATTGTTCGGCGAACAGATATATACTATATCTCCTTCCGTCGAATTGTCGGGCAGGGGCAGGAAATTGTTATCTTCATTTCCGTTTATGAAATTTATCCTGCGCCCGGCCATCACGTTGGTATCCACATATACGGGATATACCGGATCAGGGACAAGCACCGTGTTGTCCGTATCGAATATGTCAAGGATATTGCTGACGTCGCTCTTGGCGCCGTCACTTATGAAAACCTCATTTTCGTCAAGGGAGACGCCTTTTTCTTCATAGTAGCCGCATACAGCCCTTCTTAAAAAGGCATATCCCTGGTACTCGCCATAGCCTTTGAACGTCTCGGCATTACCCATTTCGGCAACTGCCTTTTGCATGGCTTCTATAACGGCAGGCGCAAGGGGAAGGGTCACATCCCCAATTCCAAGGCGGATTAATTCCTTATCAGGATTGCTTTCCCTGTATTCACTGACCTTTTTGTCTATCAGCGCAAAAAGATAACTGTCCTTCAGATTCATGAAATTACCGTTAATTTTCATTGCGATACCTCCAAAGCAGCCTTCACAAGCCCAAGAAACAGCGGATGCGGTTTATTGGGACGGCTTTTGAATTCGGGATGATACTGAACTCCTATGAAAAAGCGATGATCGGGAAGCTCGATAGCCTCAACCAGCTGCCCGTTGGGCGATGTCCCGCTGATAACCAGCCCATTTCTTGTCATGACTTCCCTGTATGCATTGTTGAACTCGTACCTGTGCCTGTGCCTTTCGCTGATCATATCCTGTCCATATAAAACATGGAGCCTTGAACCGTTTTTTATACTGCAGGGGTATGCGCCCAGGCGCATGGTTCCTCCCTTGCGTGAAATACCTATCTGGTTCTCCATAAGGTCAATGACCGGATGTTTGCATGACGGGTTGAACTCAGACGAGTTTGCATCATCCATTCCGCAGACATTGCGTGCGAACTCTATCACAGTAACCTGCATTCCAAGGCAGATTCCCAGGAGCGGAACATCATTTTCCCTGGCATACTGGCATGCGATAATCTTTCCTTCGATCCCCCTGTCGCCGAAGCCGCCGGGAATTATGATGCCGTCTGCATCACCCAGTTTTTCCGAGACATTCTCCCTGGTGATGTCCCCGCTTTCGACCCATTTTATCCTGACCTTCGCCCCCGTAGCATAGCCCGCATGGTTCAGGCTCTCGATTATCGAAAGGTATGCGTCGGGAAGTTTTACATACTTGCCGGCTATGGCAATGACAACCTCTTTGTCGCGCTTTTTGATCCTTTCAATGAGGTCTTTCCATTCATCAAGGTCCGGCTCCCTGGTTTTTAGTCCCAGTTCCCTGCAGACCACTTCGTCGAACCCTTTTTCATGGAGCATCAGCGGCGCTTCATACAAGCATGAAAGCGTAAGGTTCTCGATAACGCAGTCACGCTTTACATTGCAGAACAGGGATATCTTGTCCTTGATGCTTTCGTCCAGCGGTTCGTCTGCGCGTGCGACAATAATGTCTGGCGATATGCCCATTGACCGGAGTTCCTTTACCGAATGCTGCGTGGGCTTCGATTTATGCTCATTGGAGCCTTTCAGGTAGGGAACCAGCGTTACATGAATAAAAAGGCAGTTTTCACGGCCTTTTTCAAGGGAGATCTGGCGTATGGCTTCCAGGAAAGGCTGGCTTTCGATATCGCCAGTCGTGCCGCCAATCTCGGTTATAAGAACATCAGCCCCGCTTTCTTCGGCCCCGCTGTATATGAAATCCTTAATCTCGCCTGTGATGTGGGGAATGACCTGGACCGTCTGTCCGAGGTATCCGCCTGCCCGCTCGCGGTTTAGCACATTCCAGTAGACCTTCCCGGAAGTCAGGTTGGAATACCTGGTCAGGTCCTCATCAATAAAGCGCTCGTAATGTCCCAGGTCGAGGTCCGTTTCTGCTCCGTCATCGGTAACGAACACTTCTCCGTGCTGGAAAGGACTCATGGTGCCAGGATCAACGTTCATATACGGATCAAGCTTTTGCGACGCCACCTTCAGGCCCCTTTGCTTCAGAAGCCTTCCGAGACTCGCTGCAGTGATCCCCTTTCCAAGTCCTGATACGACACCGCCGGTGATGAATATAAATTTGGTCATGATAATCTGCCTCTTTTCTCCTTCATATTTCAATCACGCCCTCGAATACCTTTTCGCATCCTCCGGTCATGATTACATTCTCATCTGTATAGTTGATTGTAAGTTCTCCTCCTGCAAGCAAAACACGGATATCGTCGCCTTTGCTGCAATAGCCGTTAAGGACTGCGGCCGCCACGGACGCGCATGCGCCTGTCCCGCAGGCGAGGGTCTCTCCGCTGCCACGTTCCCATACACGCATTTTCAATGTATTCCTGTCAATCACTTTAACAAACTCTGTATTCACGCGTTCCGGGAAAAGCTCGTTATTTTCAAACAGCGGACCGATTTCAGTTAGCTTAAGTCTGTCCGGATCATCGCAGAACACAACAGCGTGAGGATTTCCCATCGAAACGCAGGTTATGCGGTATTGTCCGCCGCCGATGTTCACCGGATGATCAACGATCCTCGTTCCCGGCAGGTTAACCGGGATTTTTGATGGTTCAAGCTCCGCTTTTCCCATATCAACCCTGACAGTGGAAGCAACTCCGCCGCGGGTATTGACCAGGAGCGTTTTGATGCCGCTAAGGGTCTCTACTTTGATTTCTTTCTTATCGACAATATCATTGTCGTACAGGTACTTTGCCACGCACCGGATGGCGTTTCCGCACATCTTGCCTTCGCTTCCGTCATTGTTGAACATTCTCATCCTGGCGTCAGCCACTTCGCTTTTCTGGATCAGAACGATCCCGTCACCGCCTATCCCGAAATGGCGGTCGGACAAAACGACGGCGAGCCTTTCCGGTTCTTCCAGTTCACGGTTTAAACAGTTTATATAGATGTAATCATTGCCGCAGCCGTGCATCTTGGTAAATTCCAGCCTGATAACTATCCCTCTTTCCGTCCTGGTTTGATTTCTTTCGTTTTGCTTAAAAAATACTTTCTTTCAGCTTTATGTATCCAATCACTTCGATTTGCTCCGATCAGTAGATACTTCACTTTGCTCAGGGTGGCAAACTAACAACTATTGCTGTATCTCATGATCTCGCTTATGAACTTGTCAAACAGGTAGCCTGTGTCCTTTGGTCCGCCGCACCCCTCGGGATGGAACTGCACTGAAAAAATCGGTTTTTCCATGTACCTTATCCCTTCGCATGTATTGTCGTTCATATTGATGAACCATTGGCATGCCAGCGACGGGTCTATGCTCTCGTCGGTCACATAATACCCGTGATTCTGGCTCGTTATGTACAGCCGCCCTGTATCCAGGTCCCTGACGGGCTGGTTTGCTCCCCTGTGTCCGTACTTGAGCTTTTTCGTTACAAATCCGTGGGCCAGGGCCAGGAGCTGGTGTCCGAGGCATATGCCGAATATTGGCATATCACAGGTAATCAGTTTCCTCAGGTTTTTGATAACCGTCACATTGTCGGCAGGATCTCCAGGACCGTTGGAAAGCATTATGCCATCAGGTTCAAGATCAATGATTTCCTCCGCGGACGTGTCGTGGGGCAGCAGTATTACCCTGCAATTCCTTTTCACAAGCTCTCTCGCGATATTCTCCTTGTAGCCGAAATCAAGCATTGCGACAGTATACTCGCCTTCGTCGTTCAAAACGGCTTTTTCCCTGACCGAGACCCTGGCTACCGGGTTCTCGGTCCTGAAAGATCTTATCTCTTCCAGGTCCGCATTTTCCGGGTTTCCTGTTATGATCCCGTTCATCGTACCCTTTTCCCTCAGTATCATAGTGAGCGCGCGGGTATCGATCCCATACAGCCCGACCACGTTCCTGTCCTTCAGAAACGTGTCAAGGTCGCCTTTGCTCCTGAAATTGGACGGTTCCCTGCAGATGTCCCTGACTATGTAGCCTCTTGCCGATATGACATTGCTTTCAAAATCTTCGGGAATAACGCCGTAGTTTCCAATCAGGGGATATGTCTGAAGGATTATCTGCCCGTAATAGCTTTTGTCCGTAAGGGTCTCGAGATATCCTGTCATGCCGGTCGTAAAGACGATTTCTCCTATTACCTCTCCTTCGGCTCCCAACCGGCAGCCTTCGAATATCATTCCGTTCTCAAGCACTAAATAGGCTTTGCCGCTCATTTATGTTCCTCCGTATAAGCCGGATGGCTGCCTGCTCCGGAAAATCGGCTAATTTTCATATGTTTTCAGTATCTCTTCCGCTACTTTCCGGCGCGTTATACGCATATCCATAGCCTGTTTTTCTATATACCTGTGGGCTTCCGGCTCAGTAAAAGACAAATGGGATATCAGGATGCATTTCGCTCTGTCAATGACCCGTATATCCTCAATCTTCTGGATCAGTTTCCTGTTTTCATTTTTCATCACGCTGATCCGTTTATGCATAACTGAAGCAAGCTTCAGGGCATTCCAGAACATTGGTTTGCTTATTGGCTTCGCTATTGTAATAACACCGTCTTCCTCGACTTTGCTGGATACTTCGTCAAACAGCTCGGACCTGACGATCAGTATGACCTGGCTGGTTATCCTGGCAGCTATATTCCGTGCGAGGATTTCGCCGAACTCATCAGGCAGCGGGGCGTTTATGACGCAAAGATCGAAATCCTTTTCGATAAGGATGCGTCTCGCCTCCCCGGCGTTGGAAACGGTGGTGATATGACTAATTGATGCTTCTGTCAGAATACCTGCAAGGCTCGAAGCGCCTTTTTCTGAACATGATACTATCAATGCACTTTCCATCGCATCCCACCTTTCCCTGGAATATTTTTCAGCGCACATGCGCATAAAATATGCTCCACTCTCGGCAATCGTTCAAACCCTGTTGCTTAAACAATCCTGAAGTAATTGGACATAAAATATTCCCTTTTGTCGGCAGCCCGGTTGAAAGCCGCCAGTTCCTCTGTTTTCAGCTGGATAAACTTATTGAACAGGTTTTCATCCAGCACGCTTTTTACGAAATCGGAACTCTTTGCAATGTCAAGGGCTTCTCCAAGGTTTTCAGGAAGCCGGACAAGATTTTTCGTAATATTTTCATCTGCGGCATACAGATCAATATTAAGGCTGTCCGGCAAAGGCAGGTTGTTCTCGATCCCGTATAATCCTGCGCTGATAACAAGGGCAAACGCAAGATAAGGGTTAACAGCCGGATCGGGAGAACGAAGCTCCATGCGTACCTTTTCCCCGTGGGCAGCGGGAATGCGGATCAGCTGGGACCGGTTCCCGTGGGACCATGTGACATACCGCGGCGCTTCGAAAGAACCGAAGCGCTCATAGGAATTGGGTATGGGGTTGAGGAACGCCGTTATTTCCGTTATCTTGCTGAGTATTCCAGCTATGAAGCTTTCCGCTTCCCTGGAATGTTCGTCGCCAAGCCTGAACAGGTTCTTCCCGTTCCGCAAAAGGGACAGGTTCAGATGCAGCCCGCTTCCGCTTTTGTCAGGCAGCGGTTTCGGAGCGAAAGAAGCAAAAAGGCCGTTTCTTGCAGCGATGCTTTTTACAGCTTGTTTGAAAGTAACGAGGTTATCGGCGCTGCTGAGGGCATCGGAAAACTTGAAGTCTATCTCGTTTTGTCCCGGTCCCTGCTCGTGATGGGACGATTCCGGTTTAATTCCCATGTCCTCAAGGCTCAGGCAGATCTCCCGGCGAATGTTTTCTCCCTTATCAAGGGGATAGACATCGAGATAACTGCCGTTATCAAATGGGATCATGGTAGGTTCGCCGTTTTCGTCAGTCTTGAACAGGTAGAACTCGCATTCGGGTCCCGCCATGCATGAGTATCCTTTTTTAGCCGCCCGATCAAGAACCGATTTGAGCAACGCCCTGGTATCTCCCCAGAACGTGTCTCCACCGGGAGTCCTGATGTGGCAGTAGAACCGGACCACTCTTCCCTGCTGCGGACGCCACGGAAGCACCATGATGGTGGCCGGATCGGGAAACAGCATCAGGTCCGACTGCGTTATTTCGGCAAACCCTTTCACAGCATGGGCATCAAAAGGAATGCCATTTTCAAAAGCTTCCGGAAGTTCATCGGGCATGATGGAAATGTTTTTCTGCATGCCTGACAGGTCACAGAACGCCAGGCGGATGAATTTTACATCATTTTCCCTGATAAACTCCAGTACTTCATTTACCGCAGGCGTCATAAAACACCCCTCCATTTTTTTATCATTAAAAAGCTTTTAGCCTGTCATCTGTCTTATGGCTTTGGCGCGGGTCCTTCATCCCGCTTACCTGTCCCCAATACTCAAAATGAGTAAAAGTGTACGTCCCCATTACTCATTCCTAGTTTTCGGTGTAGAGCTGCTTGTAGGGGTTCCGGGCATTGGGTGTCAGGCGGTAAAATGGCTTGGCGAGGATTTCTTCCATGGGCACGCCGAACAGACCGGAAAATTCGGACAGAACGTCCTCTATCCGTTTTATGTCCTCATCGTTGGCCTGGCTCATGGTTACCTGCCTGGGAAGATTCTTCGGCGCTTTGCTGCTCCTGATGAATATTTCGCCGCCGTGCATCCCCACTCCGGTAAAGTATCCCACCGGGCAGCTGTCGGTATCCAGGCCCAGGACGATAATAAGACCTCCGGCGAGATATTCGCCCAGGAAGCTTCCCGTGCTTCCTCCCACCACTATGACGGGCTTCTTGTCCTTATACTCCTTCATATGGATGCCTGTCCGGTAGCCGGCATATCCCCTGACGAATATTTTCCCGCCTCTCATGGCATAGCCCAGGGCATCCCCGGCATTCCCATATATTATTATTTTCCCGTCGTTCATCGTATCTCCTGTGGCATCCTGGGCATTTCCGTTAACCACTATGGTAGCGCCGTCAAGGTACGCGCCCAGCGCGTTGCCCGGTGTTCCGTTTATGGTTATGGTTTTTCCGGAAGCCCCGGCTCCGATGAAACGCTCCCCGTAACATTCATTTATAACTATATCTTCATTAACGCTGCGGACCTTTTCGTTAAGCAGCTGATATCCCAGTTCATGTGCCCGTAATTCCATAATAACCTCCATTCATCCTGCAATGCTGTCCCTTACCATGCCGCCCAGCCTGCTGGCCCGTTCTTCCTTGCTGAAAGCCATCAGGCCCGGCATCCTGCAGATCAGTTCAAAATCTATAGAATCGAGGGGAGTTCCCTCTCTGATAAGCGAAGTATAGATTCCCGCTTTTTCGATGTTTCCGATCAGGATGAACCCGTTAAGCCTGTTGTTCGAGTAAAACAGCTTCTTGTAATTCTCTCCGTCAACATCCTTATATACCTCTCCGGTATATACGCCTGCAGTTATGATATGCTTGCCGAACAGGCCGATTGCATTCATGGGAATGGCCCTGTCAAAAACGTAATCTGCGCCTGACATGTTCATTCCGGCGCATTCGCCCTGCATGTAGGCATTCGGCAGCAGGGCCATGACCTTCATTTCTCCTGATGAGGCGTCATAGCTTTCACAGCAGTCGCCGGCAGCGTAAATGTCTGGGATGGACGTCCTGCACCTCTCATCTATGATTATACCCCGATTCGTTCTGCCACCGATATCCTTCAGCAGGGATATGTTCGGCCTGACTCCGACAGCGATTACAAGAACGTCAAAAGGTATTTCGGTTTCATCATCCAGTATGGCGATGTCCTCGCTGAACCTTGCAACCTGCCGTCCCAGGCAAAACCTCATATTGTTCTTTTCAAGGTGTTCTTTTATGATTCCGGAACCTTCTTCATCCAGTATGCTTGAAAGAACCCTCGTCGCCAGGTCCACGCACACGGTCTTTACCTTTTTCTTGCTGATTCCCTCGGCACATTTCAGTCCGATAAGCCCCGCGCCGAGAATCAGCACCTTCATTCCTTCCTCGAGGACACTTTCCAGTTTCCTGGCATCGTCAAGGGTTGTAAAGGTAAACTTGTTTCTGACTTTATCAAGTCCCTTAACCGGAGGGATAAAAGGTGACGAGCCAGTAGCGATGAGCAGTTTGTCATAGCTTACATAACTGCCGTCATTTAGCATGACCATTTTCTTCTCCGGATCTATCTTCGTGGCGGTCCTGCCGGGCAAGAATTCGCAGTTATTGTCGCTGTAGAAGCTGTCGCCCCTGTATTTCATCCTGTTTTCATCGGTCTTTCCCAAAAGCAGATAGGAGATCAGCGGTCTTGAATATGTATGATGGCTTTCGCTGCTGATAATCACGATGCTGCCTTCCCTGTCGTTTTTGCGTATGGCTTCGACAGCCCCGACAGCAGCCGCCGAATTGCCGATGATTACATATTTCATGCTATTCACCCCTCTCCTCGAATACGATGGCTCCGTTAGGGCAGCCATCGACGCATTTGGGCGTCCCTCCGGCGGTCTTTATGCAAAGCTCGCACTTTTGAATAGCTCCGTCCTCGGACGGCGATACCGCTCCATAGGGACAGCATAATATGCAGGTATAGCAGCCGATGCATTTATCCCTGTCGATGGTTATGACACCATTCTCCTTTTTGGTCAGTGCTCCTGTTATGCAACCCTTCACGCAAAGGGGCTCATGGCAGTGCCTGCATGAAACGGCAAAGCTAATCCCGTCTTTCTCTTCTATCCTTATCCGCGGCTTGATCTTAATATCTTTCAAAGCCCTTGCCATATCCTTTTCATTGGTTGATGCAAAGGCGCAGTAATATTCGCACAGATGACAGCCCAGGCACCATTGCTCATTTACATATACACGTTTCAATACCTTTCACCACCGCATAGCAGTTTATTTTACAGTCGGGCGTCGGGGGACGCCACTCCCCTGCCGTTATCTATTCACCAGCGTACTTGATGCCCAGTATCTCCAGCTCTTTTTCGTTCAGACCCACGCCTCTGAGCATCAGCCTGTTTCCTTTAAGGGCTTCGATGGAGTTTATGCCCATGCCGCCCATCATTTCCTTTATTTCATGCTTCCAGGCATTCATGAGATTCACGAGCCTTTTGTATCCAATATTCGGATTAAGGCGCTTCACCAGGTCCTTGCGCTGGGTTGCAATGCCCCAGTTGCATTTCCCTGTATGGCAGCTTCTGCACAAATGGCATCCCAGCGCTATGAGCGCCGCAGTTCCAATATATACGGCATCTGCTCCAAGAGCGACAGCCTTTACAACATCGGCGCTGGAGCGGATGCTTCCTCCCACGACAATGGACACGTTATTGCGGATACCTTCGTCACGCAGTCTTTTATCTACGCTTGCCAGTGCAAGCTCTATGGGTATGCCCACATGGTCCCTTATCCTTGTAGGCGCGGCTCCCGTTCCGCCCCGGAAGCCGTCGATGGCAATAATATCGGCTCCGCTTCTCGCGATACCGCTGGCAATGGCAGCCACATTATGCACTGCCGCTATCTTTACTATTACCGGCTTGGTATAGGCGGTAGCTTCCTTCAATGAATAGACCAGCTGTCTCAGGTCCTCGATGGAATAAATATCATGATGGGGAGCTGGCGATATCGCGTCTGTGCCTTCGGGTATCATTCGGGTCTTTGAAATGTCACCCACGATCTTTGCGCCGGGAAGATGGCCTCCTATGCCAGGCTTGGCCCCCTGTCCCATCTTGATCTCTATGGCGGCGCCGCTGTTAAGATAAGTTTTATGTACGCCGAAACGCCCCGAAGCTACCTGGACGATGGTGTGCTTTCCGTACTTGTAAAGGTCCTCGTGAAGGCCGCCCTCACCGGTATTATAGAGTATCCCGAGCTCGGCGGCCGCCCTTGCCAGGCTCTCATGGGCGTTATAGCTGATGGAACCGTAACTCATGGCAGAGAACATGACAGGCATGGAAAGCTGTATGTGAGGTTTCAGGTTATTTTTCAGCCTTCCTTTTTCGTCCCTTTCGATAATGCCGGGCTTGGCGCCAAGGTATACCCTCGTTTCCATGGGTTCACGCAGAGGGTCGATGGAAGGGTTTGTCACCTGGGACGCGTTAAGCAGTATCTTGTCGAAGTAAACAGGATAGTTTTCGGGGTTGCCCATGCTGGACAGCAAAACACCTCCGCTGTCCGCCTGCTTGTATATTTCCTTGATGCTTTTATTGGACCAGTTGGCGTTTTCCTTGAAAGTATGGTCGCTCTTCACGATTTTCAATGCCCTTGTGGGGCACAGCGAAACACACCTGTGGCAGTTGACGCATTTTGCATTGTCAGCCGTCATCTTGTTGCTGTCGGCCAGGTATTCGTGCGCCTCGTTGGCGCACTGTCGCTCACAGACCCGGCAGACTATGCACCGGTTGTAATCCCGGACTATCTCGTAATCTGGATAAATATATTCTATAGCCATTAAGCCTTGCCTCCCTTTACAGTAAAAACGAGAGCGTAAAATTCTTGTTTACAGCAGCGAATGGTATTATGTCGCGGGGTAGTGAAAGTCTCACCCTGGTATCAGCGGGCCTGAGCCCGTACTGAATCCTTTTTCCCGGCGACGGATGACAGTGTCACGATCACGCCTTCGCCGCCCCTCGGAGACCAGATCCTGTCAAGGTCGTTCTGTATGACCCTTATGGCCGCCTCCTCACTGGCCACATATACCATGTCATCCTTTTCGCCTACAACCATGCTTCTTAGCTTCAACCGGTCGTTTAAGGCCATCATCCCTCCCTCGAAGCCAACTATTATCGAGAACGGCCCAGTGATCAGGTATGAGTCGAAAGCATTCCTAAGGTATTCAAGTTCCTCCCTTTCCTTATGGGGCCTGCCCTCAATGGTCGACCAGAACGGCGCGGCGATCACCGAGCAGATTTCCTTAAGCGTAAGCCCTACTCTCCTGTGGAGGTAATCTATTATGTAAGTTATTACTTCTGTATCTGTCAGCAGCGTGCATTTATATCCGTGCATCTCAATGGCCCGGCGGTTGGCATCATAGGATGAGATCTCTCCGTTATGGACAACGGAATAGTCGAGAAGCGCGAAGGGATGGGCTCCTCCCCACCAGCCGGGAGTGTTCGTGGGATAACGGCCATGGGCAGTAAAGCAGTATCCTTCATATTCGTCCAGCTTATAGAACCGTCCTACATCCTCCGGAAAGCCCACGGCTTTGAATACTCCCATGTTTTTTCCGCTGGAGAACACATATGCGCCATCGATCCTTGTATTTATCCGGAACACGCATCTTGCCACGTATTCCCTGTCATCGAGCTGGCTGTCGGCCAGCTTGGTGGGAAGCGGCGCTACGAAATATCTCCAGATAAGGGGCTCGTCCTTTATCTCAGGGATCTTTCTCGTCGGGATCTTGGAAAGGTTTATAATATCGAAGTGCTCTTCTATAAACTGTTCGCATTCCTTTTTCGCTGATTTGTGCTCATAAAAAATGTGGAACGCATAGTAATCCTTATATTCAGGATATATCCCGTATGCGGCGAAACCGCCGCCAAGGCCGTTGGAACGCTCCCTCATTACGGAGATGGAATCTATGATGGTCTTGCCTGAAAAACGCCTGCCGGACCTCGAGAAAATTCCCGATATTGCGCATCCGGACGGATTTCTGAACATTCCTTCCCTCAAGAAGCCATACCTCCAATCAAAAAATCCAATCATAACCAAAGGCGTTCATCACATAGTATCAAAGAGAAGCAACAGACAGGTTGCCCAACCTTATGACACTATCTGATGAACGCCTTTGTTCATACTGCTTATAATACTATATAGCTATGTTAATGTCAATATTTTTATGAAATTTTTATAATATAATATTGCAAAGAAGCATGGTTGTCAACTGGCTGCATGAAACATTCAAACAGTTGAAACTCTATTGTCTCCATGTGGCTTTCCGGATTAAGCAACTGTTCTAATGTGTATGTTGTACAGGTTTGGAGCGTATATGGTCTGCTGCGATCCAATAAGGATAAAAACAGGCGGGATGGTCCGGTCATTTTGACTGTTATTATTATTTGCAAGTTCATATAAAGTAAAGTTGCAAAATAGTAAAAAAAATGTTGACAGTTCACTGTAAGTCATGTTAAACTTTTGGTGTACAGCAAAGGTGCTGTGGATATAATAATCCGCGGCGCCTTTTCTTTTTTGATTGCTCTGAAGGAGGGAATTATAAATGGCTGATAAGAACATCAAGGAAATTTTCGGATGCATGGTATTCAACGACCAGGTCATGAAAGAGCGCTTGCCAAAGGATGTTTACAATGCGCTCAGGAAGACGATGAAGAACGGTACGCACCTCGAACTTGACGTTGCTAACGTAGTGGCCAGCGTAATGAAAGACTGGGCAATAGAAAAGGGCGCCACACATTTTACCCACTGGTTCCAGCCCATGACTGGAGTTACTGCTGAAAAGCATGACAGTTTTATAATGCCTGACGGCGAGGGACGCGCCATAATGGAGTTTTCAGGCAAAGCCCTTGTAAAAGGCGAACCTGACGCGTCGAGCTTCCCTTCGGGCGGACTGCGCTCGACATTTGAAGCAAGAGGTTATACAGCATGGGATCCCACATCGTATGCATTCGTCAAGGATAATACGCTGTACATACCCACAGCGTTCTGTTCATACAGCGGAGAGGCCCTTGACAAGAAAACTCCCCTGCTGCGTTCCATGCAGGCGCTTAACAAGCAGGCGCTGCGCATACTTAAACTGTTTGGGGTTACCGACGCAAAACGCGTGGTATCCTCGGTAGGCCCGGAGCAGGAGTATTTCCTTATAGACAAGAGCGTTTATCTGAAAAGACCGGATCTGATGTACTGCGGAAGGACATTGTTCGGTTCCCGTCCTCCCAAGGGGCAGGAGTTGGAAGACCATTATTTCGGGGCAATCAAGACCCGTGTTTCGGCATTCATGCGCGAACTCAATGAAGAATTGTGGAAACTGGGCATTTACGCCAAAACGGAGCATAATGAAGTTGCTCCCGCCCAGCACGAGCTTGCCCCCATTTATTCCGAATCCAATATAGGAACTGACCATAACCAGCTTGTCATGGAACTTATGAAGAAAGTTGCCCTGAAACATGACCTGGTATGCCTGCTTCACGAGAAACCCTTCGCCGGGATAAACGGAAGCGGAAAACATCTCAACTGGTCAATAGCAACCGACACGGGAGTCAACCTGCTGGAGCCGGGAGACACCCCGTTTGAGAACGCACAGTTCCTGCTGTTCCTTGTCGCTGTTATCAAGGCCATCGATGAATACCAGGACCTTCTGCGCGTATCGGTCGCAAGCGCGGGCAATGACCACCGTCTCGGAGCAAACGAAGCTCCGCCTGCCATAGTGTCGGTATTTCTTGGTGAAGAACTGACCGATATTCTCAACGCTATTGAAAATGACACACTATATGTGGGCAAAAGCAAGACCCTTATGGAAATAGGCGCGACAGTGCTGCCCCATTTCCCCAAGGACACAACCGACAGGAACAGGACTTCGCCTTTCGCATTCACTGGCAACAAGTTCGAGTTCCGCATGGTTGGTTCGTCATTCTCAATAGCCGGTCCGATCATAGTGCTGAATACCATAGTCGCGGATATTCTGGGCCAGTTTGCAGACATTCTTGAAAACAGCACTGATTTCAAAGCCGATCTGGGCAAACTGATCAAGAAAACGGTCACCGACCATAAGCGCATAATCTTCAATGGAAACAACTATGACAGCTCCTGGGTGGTTGAAGCAGAACGCAGAGGGCTCTCCAACCTGAAAACCACGCCGGAGGCTCTTCCTGCTTTCATCTCGCCCAAGAGCATTGAATTGTTCACCAGGCACGGCGTTTTCTCGGAGCACGAGATCCATTCACGTTACGATATATTGCTTGAGAATTACTCCAAGACCATCAACATTGAAGCCCTCACCATGATCGACATGGTCAACAGGGAGGTTATCCCGGCTGTTGTAGCTTATCAGAACGAGCTGGCTGAACTCGTACTCCGGAAGAAATCGATAAGCGCAGATCTGCCGGCAGGTCTGGAAGAGAGCCTGCTCGACAGGATCTCAAGGTTGTCTGAATGCCTTAAGGCAAGATTGGATAATCTCTCAGCCCAGACAATAGCCGTGAGAGAGATAAAGGATAATCTCGAAATGGCAAAGGCATACCGTGAAAAGGTGTTCATGGCCATGAGCGAGCTTCGCATGATAGTTGATGAGCTAGAAACGCTGGTCAGCAGCAAGCATTGGAAGATCCCTACCTATGCTGAGATCCTGAACAGCGTGGTATAAAACACCCTTCCTCTTTTCAAGGACCGGGCATTTGCGCGCCCGGGTCAGGCGACGGGGATATTCCGTTATAAGCCAGGCCCCGCAATTTAACGGCGTGTCCCCTCGCACAAATAAGAACGGGAGCAGAATACGCTCCCGTTCTTATTTGCTTGGATTATTTCATTGAATCTTCCGATCTTACTGCTCCCCGGTTATCGTCCCGGGCGCCGGGAAGATTCCCGTATAAGTTCCGCTTATCGGCAATATCAATAAGCTCCCGCTCGCTTTCAACTTCGCTGGGGTATGGAAATGAACGGGCTGATTTTTCGAATTTCTCCCTTATAGACCGCGCTTCTTTCTCATCCTTCCGTTCCAGCAAGGCCAGCGCATATTCGGTCCTTATGACAGACAGAAAATTCCTCATCGCCGTCATGAATTTCTTTTGCCGTCTGTCGATAAGATCGCCTGCCTGTCCGTAAACGTTTCCTCTTACCAGTCTGCAGTATATAAGATCACAGATCAAAAGCCGCCGATGTACCTCTACGATGGCTGTGTCCTTTTCAAGGAGTTCATTAATCAAATGCTCAGCTTCTTCAAACTTATGAAGATCCATAAGGCGGTTTTCGACAAGCACCCCTATGACGGCAAGGATACTGTTTTTCATTTTTTCATCGTCAGGTATCTCAAACCATTCTTCAGGCATGTCCTTAATCCTGATTCCCTGAGCGGCGAGACCGTTTAATTTTAGCTGCAGCCAGAATGCACGCATCGCCTCGCTGTTTCGCCCTATCTCAAGAGTGTTGTAACCGTCATTATTAATGTTCCCCAATCGCATGGGTATTCCGTTCATTAAACCGGCCGCGATCCCTATGATTCCGGCCGTCTGAAGAAATAACGGAAGATAGAGCGTGTTTTTGCTTATGGGATACAACCCGAGCAGCACCATCCCGATAATAATGTTCATCAGCGAACCACCCAGGTTAAACATGACAAACGGGACTTTGCCGTCAGTCATATCAGGCGGGACCATCAGGCACTGCCCGCCGGTCCCTGCGATCGATAGTCTTTTGAACCTTACTTTTCCTTCTTCCTTTACCCACATTAAGCTGCCTACCCGGAAAGACGAGAACCTGTATCCGCTGAGAAGGCCGAAAACAAGATGCCCGGTTTCGTGTATTATTATATGTAAAAAGAAAATAATAAAAATGCTGATTATATAAAATACAACAAACCAGTCGAACCCGGCGAAAAGCCATTCGGGGGCCTTTCCCGTTTTTTTAAGCATAGATGCGTACATTCCTCCATGGAACGCCGCTATCGCTACACCGGAAAAAAGGATAAGAAAATAAAGCAATGTATATCCGAAGTGTCCTCGGGTTCCATTCTTTTTTCTTTTTTCTCCAGACATTTTTGACCTCCGAAATAATCTCTTTCTCTCAGCATCATGCTGATTACCTCAAAAACAGGTCCCTGCAGCAAATTAATAATATTTTATATTTTCAGGAAGAAACGCGCAACCAGGTCATGCCCATTACCCATTTGCTACCCGATTATAACGTTCCTTGCCGAGCAGCAGGCCTTAATATCGCCGATCGACTGCCTGAACAGTTCGGCTGTTTCGGGACCGGCGTCGATACGGACTTCATCTATTTCAGCCTTCAGCGACAGATTATTTTCGGTCTTGTATTTTCTCGTTCCGGCAATAATGTTCTTCAGCTGCTCCCCGAAGCTGATCATCGCTTCATCGACGGACTCCGCCTGATCCCACAGGAGCCTGTGTAAGGATAAACATTTCTCGTGCTGCCTGAAAAACTGCTGGTAGATGTATTCCGTTATATGGGGCACATAAACGGCATACATCTTAAGGATGTTTAACATGCAGTAGTATAAGGCATGCTGGGCTGACCGCCTTTCATTGTATCCGTGCTTCTCAGGCTGGTATAGGCGTTCCTTGACGATTTCGAGGTAATAATCACAGAAGTCCTTCCAGAAAAACTCGTCGATCTCATGCCGGGCAGAACCAATTTCGTACTGGTCAAGAAGCTTCCCTGCACTGATGATGGTCTGCCTGCATCTCTCCTTTATCCATAAGTCCACCGGCATGAATGCTTTGCCTTCATCAAGGTTTATATCCTGCAGGTGGGATATGGAGAACCTGGCCGCGTTCCAGAGCTTAGTAATGAACCTCTTTCCAATGTCCAGTTCATCGGCCGAGAAGAATGTATCTGTTCCCAGCCTTGAATTGGCAGCCCAATACCTGATAACATCGGCGGAGTGGTTTTCAATAAGCTGTTGGGGGGATGACTCAGAGTTGCTCCTGGATTTGCTGATCTTCTCCCCTCTTTTCGCGAGCACGAAGCCGCATACCATGATATCCTTCCACGGGATCCGGCCGGTATGGTATAAGCTTTTGACAATGGTATAAAACGCCCATGTACGTATTATCTCGTGGGCCTGGGTCCTCATGTTCATGGGAAGAAGCCTTCCGGAGAGATCGCCTTCCTCCCCCCACCTTGCATTTATCTGGGGAGTGACCGATGAGGTGGCCCATGTATCGAAAACGGACGTTTCGGGCTCGAACTCGTTCGATCCGCACTGGCAGGGTTTGCCCGGTCCTGTTTCCATGGGATTAACCGGCAGCATTTCTTCATCAGCGACCATGACATTGCCGCATTTTTTGCAGTACCATAAGGGGAAAGGAACGCCGAAACAGCGCTGGCGGGATATGCACCAGTCCCATTTAAGATTCTCTACCCACGCGATATACCTGTTCTTCATATGCTTCGGGTACCATTTGATGCTGTCGGCCGCTTCGAGGAACTTCTCCCTGCGGCTGAGGATGTCAATATACCATTGCCTTGAGGGTATGATCTCTATATCCTTTCCGCAGCGTTCATGAACCGCGACCGTGTGCGTAATGCTTTCCGATTTGATAATAAGTCCTTTCTCCGAAAGCAGGCCTGTTATCCTGTGCCTGGCTTCGATGACGTTAAGACCTCCGATAAAAGGAACATTTCCATCTATGGTGCCGTCGGGAAGTATGACCTTCCTGTAAGGCAGCTTATGGGTTTCGTACCACCCGGCATCGGTGCTGTCCCCGAAAGTACAGCACATGACTATGCCCGTGCCTTTATCCATGTCGGCTTTTTCGTCAGCCAGTATGGGTACTTCATAATCGTATAAAGGAACGACAGCTTTCCTGCCAATATATTTTGAATACCTGTCATCCTTCGGATTTATAAACAGGCAAACGCATCCGTAAAGAAGTTCCGGCCTTGTTGTGGCGACCGGCAGGATCTCGTCCCCCGACTTGAATTTTATATAGCTGAACGTGGTTTCCTTATCCGCGGTTTCAAGCTCCGCCTGGGCGATGGACGTCTGGCATTCGGGGCACCAAAGGACCGGGGATTCCTTCATGTATGCCTTGCCGTCTTTTAAGAGCCTTATAAACGACCTTTGCGAGATACGCCGGGCCATGGGATTGATAGTTTCATACCGGAGAGACCAGTCTACCGAAAAGCCCAGTGACTCCCACAGTTCTTTAAACTCTTTTTCATATTTTTCGCACGTCTTCATGCACATCCTGATAAACTCGCTCCTGGGAAGGTCTTTCGCTTTCACTCCTTCTTCCTTTTCAACGAGCCTTTCGGTGGGCAGTCCGTTGTCGTCGAAGCCAAAGGGATAAAAGACGTTATATCCCTGCATGCGCCTGTACCGGGCTATCATCTCGGCCTGGGTGTAGGAAAATATGTGCCCGATATGAAGGCTGCCGCTGACAGTCGGGGGCGGCGTGTCAATGGAGTAGATCTCGTTTTCGCTCCCGGGGTCAAACCTGTAGACTGAATTCTCCCTCCAGAAATCCTGCATTTCCTTTTCAACTTTTCTGAAATCATATCTTTTTTCCATGGCAATACCTCCTGTTTTTTTTCGAACACATAACAAAAAATCCGCCATAAGCTACACGCTTAGGGCGGACTATGCATCCGTGGTACCACCTACGTTTCAGATATTGCTATCTGCACTCAGCCGGTACGGGATAAATCAAGCTGTCTATCCGATACCGCTTTCCTTTTAACGGCGGAAAACCCGTTGAAGCCTACTCGGATCAACCTTTCGGTTCACAGCTCAGGGGCTACTTCCATACTTCCTTCACGGAGATTTTCACCGGCCATCTCCTCTCTACGCTTCCGGCAAGCATGTACTCCTCCCCGTCAACGCCATTTTGCCTGTGTTCGGTTTTGTTATTTTTTATATTATGTTACAAGCTATAAAATGTCAATACACGCTGGTGTATTTATTGTCAAACGGAAAATATATTAAGTCAAGAAGCATTTTCAAAATAATTTGTCAGAGTTATCTTTATCCATTCATCGCAATAGTATCCGAAATGACTTTCAACTGTCATATTTTTCAGATCAAATAAAGAAGTGCAGCCTTCGATGCGTATCTCTTTGCCGTCATGGCTCCTGGGGTTATCAGCGTAATATGACGGATACCTGCCATAGGGAGCCAGGAAATCTATCAGTTTTCTGGCCATGGAATAGCCGATAGTCCCTTTTTCTCTCAATGCCTGCATGATTTCGCTGTTCAGTGCGTCATACCGCCATTGGATATCGTTGATCTTTAAGCCCAGCACCATCGAAGTCCAGGGATGCATGGAATATAGCTGCATCTCGGGGATAATGAAATGATTGGTCGCAATGACCAGGTCATCGCTGTCCTCGCGCTGGGGAGCGAAGTAAAACGTGGACGGGCAGTTTTTCTCGGTCCAGCTTTTATTAATAAAGCCTTCCGGTCCAAAAGCATCCGGGTAAAGCTTCTTTGCTGCAGAGTGCTTTTTATTATAGAAGGCCCACAACTTTTCATTGAATTTCAGGTAAGCGGTCGGATACTTATAATCATTCCACCGGACCATCAGCCCGTTATGGAAGTCTGCCGACCAATGCTGCCTGATAAAGTTCCTGTCGGGCATATAAGCCCTGTTTTCATAAGGAATCACCCTTAACAGGTCATGCTCTTTCTGAGTCTTCCCCGCTTCTATAACGCATGCCCTGTCCCTAACGCCGTCTGAAACGATGTAGTTCCAGGTAACGCCCCGCTTCGTTTCAGCCATCCTTTTCACTATATCTTCGCAGCTTGCGCCGTGCTGGATACATTCACGGCATAAAGCCAGTGAATTAACCCCAATGTTCTCTGGATTGCAGTTAAACCCGACAGACATATCCAATCCGATTGCTATCCCTTTCATGTTCATAGCCGAGATGCTGCCGACGAGGCCCGGGGCCGTTACACTTACAAATGGAACGGATTCATTGCCATTTTCATCAACCGGATTGCATATAACCATGGTGGCTGTCCTGTGAAATACTCCCGCTGACGGGAACATGAAATCCCTGCCGAAATAGTGTCCGCCGCCGGCCGATTTGCCAAATATCGAAAAGGCATTGCACATAAACGGTATTTTGAAATCTACGGGCATCAGTCCGAATAATCCTGCTTTCAGGAATGTGCCGGTATATACCATGGAAAGAAGGATATCAAAACCGATATTTAATACCATCAGATCCCCGGGAGTGACTCCTGTGCCGGGATTCCGCTCCCTGCAGCCATCCGCCAGGCCCCTTATTTCATCCCTTATACCCTGCGGCTGGCTGGCAAACGAAGGTTTTACAAAGGTTTTCACTATGCTCTTAAGGGCATTGCCAATGAACTTTATTTTGCCGGGATTCCTGCTGCCTATGAACAGAAGCGGCAATTGCTCCGAAAAGTCCCTCGTCATTTCCATGACCTGTTTTTCTGCGAGGAAACCAAGGAGATAACCCATTTCATAACGGGTCCCCTCAACATAATATACTTTTTTCTTTTCACCGGTATCATAGTTGAAGGCCGTCCTGTGCTCGGCCACTATGCCGAGCCTGCCGAATTTCATGATATGCCCGGTTATTTCATAACCGTCTTTATTAAAGGCCTCTTCAAGCATGTGTAAGCGAACGTTTTCCATCCCTTCCGCCACTGTCAAAAAAACCCCTGAATGTGTTTCATATCAATCTTAGTTTATGTGTGATATGATAAAATAGTGTTGGATAAAACGTAGCTTCAGACCTGAATGACAGGTGAAGGATACTGGGTAATTATTATTTGATGCAAATAAACAGCATAGATATGATAAAAAGCTCTGTAAAGAGCTATGACCTGAAAGGAACAGACCAGGCGGGCCGGATTAATCGCCGGCGGGAACGGAAAGAAGAAAGGAGAATGCGCTACGTATAAAGATCAAAAAATGAAGGCCCTGGTTAAGAAATATGATAAACCTGGCATATGGCTGGAGGAAGTGCCTGTTCCCCAAATAGGCATAAACGATGTTCTTATAAAAATCAGAAAAACATCCATATGCGGGACCGATGTACATATTTATAATTGGGATGAATGGGCGCAAAGAACCATACGGACTCCCATGGTAATAGGTCATGAATTTGTTGGCACCGTAGCAGCGGTAGGCGACAATGTGCATGATTTCAAGGTCGGCGACCTGGTTTCGGGAGAAGGTCATATTGTCTGCGGAACATGCCGGAACTGCCTGGCAGGAAGACGTCATCTTTGCATGAAAACAAGCGGTGTTGGCGTTAACCGCCAGGGGGCATTTGCCGAATACATTGCAATCCCGCAGACAAACGTATGGTATTGCGATAAAAACATTCCTGAGGATATATTAAGTTGTTTTGATCCTTTCGGAAATGCAGTACATGCAGCGCTTTCCTTTAATGTTCTTGGCGAGGATGTCCTCATAACAGGGGCTGGCCCTATCGGCATAATGGCTGCGGCTGTGGTAAGGCACGCAGGCGCAAGGCATGTGGTTATTACCGACATTAATCCATACCGTTTGAAGCTTGCCGAAAAATTCGGAATTACTATGGCTATAAACCCAAGGGAGACTTCCCTGAAAGAAGCGATGAAGAAGCTGGGCATGACCGAAGGCTTTGACATAGGCCTTGAAATGTCGGGCAGCAGCATCGCTTTCAAGGAAATGTTAAGTGTTATGGCACACGGCGGAAAGATAGCCCTGCTGGGGATTCAAAGCTCCGATACTTCTATCAACTGGGATGAAGTCGTATTTAATGGCCTGACAATAAAGGGGATATACGGACGGGAGATGTATGAAACCTGGTATAAAATGACAGTCATGATACAGTCCGGCCTGGATATTTCTCCGGTAATAACTCATCACTTCCATTACACTGATTACCAGGAGGCTTTCGAGGTAATGGCATCCGGCCAGTCAGGAAAAGTTATCCTCAATTGGGTATAACAACATGGTCAGAGCGCTAAACAGATCTTCAGGCATAAGGGTTTATACATGTTAATTTATTAAGGGAGATGAGACGGTAATGAATGAGACGGCCAGAAAACATTTTCAGTCTGTAATAAACAGTATTAAGGAAGATGGTCTATGGAAAGACGAAAGGATTTTGACAGGTCCCCAGTCTGCAAACGTTGGTATTTCGGGAAACAGAACTGTACTCAATATGTGTGCCAATAATTATCTTGGCCTGTCCAACCATCCGGAAGTAATTGCCGCTGCTAAAGAAAGCTATGATAAATGGGGATACGGGCTGTCCTCTGTACGCTTCATCTGCGGAACCCAGGAAATCCATAAGGAACTGGAAAAAAGCATAAGTGAGTTCCTTGGCACTGAAGACACCATTCTGTACAGTTCCTGCTTTGATGCGAACGGAGGTCTTTTTGAAACTATCTTGTCCGAAGAAGATGCCGTAATCAGCGATGAGCTGAATCATGCCAGTATTATTGACGGAATACGCCTTTGCAAAGCAAAGCGCTATCGCTATAAAAACAATGATATGGAAGATCTGGAGCAAAAACTTAGAGAAGCACAGGGTGCGCGCCTGAAACTGATTGCAACCGATGGTGTATTTTCCATGGACGGTATTTTGGCCAACCTTCCTGAAATATGCAGACTGGCTGAAATATATGGCGCACTTGTTATGGTTGACGACAGCCACGCAACCGGGTTTATCGGCAAAAACGGGCGCGGCACACCTGAGTATTTTGGAGTTTCGGACAAAGTGGACATAATAACAAGCACCCTTGGAAAAGCTCTGGGGGGAGCAAGCGGCGGATTCACCAGCGGAAGAAAGGAAATCATCGAACTGCTGAGACAAAGATCCAGGCCCTATCTCTTTTCAAATACGCTTTCGCCCGCCATTGTCTATACATCAATAAAAGTAATTGAAATGCTGTCTCGCTGCGGCGAACTCAGAGAGACCCTTATGGAAAACACCAGGTATTTCAGAGAAGGCATGAAAAAGGCCGGATTCGATGTTGGAGACAGTATTCATCCAATAGTTCCTATAATACTTGGAGACGCACGAATTGTACAGCAGATGTCGCAGAGGATGCTTGAAAAGGGAGTATATGTAGTAGGTTTCTTCTATCCCGTCGTGCCCAAGGGAAAAGCAAGGATCAGGGTCCAGATATCGGCGGCTCATACAAAACAGGACCTGGATTACGTTATAAAGGCTTTCACCGAGGCCAGGGAAGAAATGCTAAGCGCGAAGACTACTTATACTTTTTAACAAGGAAGTCCAGCTTGATTTGCTCTTCATCGGGAAAATAGTTATATATATATTCGAACTCCACGTTATCCAGCTTTTTCTTTTTGTGAATAAGTTGCATAGGCTTGCCCTGGTACAGCGTTTCGTAATTGTCATAGCGGACTAAGGTATTGCCGCAGATCTTATATTTCCCTTCAAGAAGCAATATGGTATCCTTACCGCTGATACTTTGACTGCTTACCATGACCTTACTGTAAGTTCCGTCTTCACTGAAATCATATTGCACAGCAGAAGACGGATAATCAATGGTTCCCGAAATGATATCCTGGCGTCCGATGCTAAAGTAGGTATCAATATCCGACCATGCCCCCAAAAGGATGTCTCTGGGGAAATCCTCCTTCCGGTCGATTATGATTACGCCAAGATCGCTGTCATATTTCAAATCCATCTCAAGAAGCGCTATGAAGATATTTACAGGGATGTAACAATGTTCGTCCCGTTCCACCGGAGCCATTTCAATATCATATTCATAGCCGTTGATGACAGCAGTGGCTGAACCTATCTGCAATTCAGCCTGAAGGATTATATCGTCCCTGTTCTTCCATGTTATCGTTATATGGCCATCATCTCGCCAATCCACCACTTCGGGATAATATCTATAAGTGTAGGGAATTTTAAAGGCACTTTCAAAAGCGTCCGATTCGATAAAGAGGTAGTCGTCCCCGCCCTTGCTTTCTATAAAATATTTCATACCGTTATGCAGGGCTCGGCAAGCGGAGTCGCCTATGAAATGAGTCTTTGACGATATTTCTTTTCCTATACCTTGACCAGGACACCGTCCTTCATCTGGTAGGTTACATCTATCATATCAAGCAACTCAGTATCATGGGTGACCATTATGATGCAATAATTACGTTCATGGGCAAGGCGTGCAAGCAGATCAATTATGTTGCGGGCCGTTGTGCTGTCCAGGTTCCCGGTCGGTTCATCTGCCAGCATCAGGTTTGTTTCCATGGCCAGGGCACGGGCAATCGCCACACGCTGCTGCTCTCCTCCCGAAAGCATTGAGGGAAAACGGTTGAACACGGAATCGGGCAGGTCGACGCTCCTTATATATTCCTCCGCGCGTTTTTTTGCTTCCTTGGGTCTTATGCCATGCAGTTCCATCGGGTACATGACGTTTTCAACAGCTGTCAGCATCGGGAAAAGACGGAAGTTCTGATAGATTACCGCAACGTTGTTCCTGCGGTATGCGTCAAGATCCATAGTACGCGTGGATTTGCCGCTGAACAGCACATCCCCTTCGCTGGGCAGATCCAGTCCTGCCATAAGTGAAAGCAGGGTGGACTTTCCGCTTCCGCTTTTTCCCACTATGGCATATATGCGGCCCTGTTCAAACTCGCAATTGACGTCTTTCAGGGCTTCAACGTTATGATATTTGCTGCTGTACCTATAGCGTACGGATTTAAGGGTAAGGATGCTCATAATGTCCTCCTATTCTTTCTCAGACAGTATTGTGAGCGCTTTTTTGGCGTTCTGAAGTATGACGGAGACCGTCACGCTTAGCGCATAACATATGGAAAAGGCATAAACCGAAGGCGAAGCGAGCTGTGTGGTATCTCCCGCCGCGAAGCATAATGCGATTGCTACCAGTATTCCAAAAAGCAGCAGCAATAACTGCTCTATGAATATCGTGGCTAAAATACGCAGCTTTTTGGTACCCATGCCGCGCATGAGCGCGATATCTTCACGACGGCTGTTCACCGTCAGATAACCTGTTATCAGGCCAAGAATACATACAAGTACAAGAAGCACCGGATAAAGCATTTGCATATATTTGCTGCGCTGCTCGATGGAACTGAGGGTTTCACTGAACTGGGCATCTTCTATAACCACGCATACCCGTATTCTATTCGGATCTGCAGGACCTGAAAAACCTTCTCTTTCAAGCGTATCCTTCACTTCACCCAAAAGCCGGGGATCGCGGATTTTGAAGGTCAGTGAAGAGACATACTTGTTGTCAAGAATAATGTCAAGTATTTGCTGTTGTGAAAACATACCCATATTAAGCGATTCTATGTATGGATAATCTGTTGCTGCCTTAAGGTATTTCCCGGTAGTTATGGTGTGATATTTACGCGGAAGCTCGTGAAGCCTGGAATTTTCCGGGTCCAGGGCGCCCATGGGCAGCGGACAGTATATGTTGTCCTGGTTAGCAACCCGTGTAAAGCTTCCTACAACCTGCATCTCGATATCGATAAAATTAAATGCGCCAATAAAGTAGTCTTTCACATATACGCGTATGGTATCGCCGAATTCTATACCGTTTTTGCTCATGAACTGGGTGGACACGATGCATGGCAGCGTTTCCCAGTCACGGCTTGAAAAACGGGTTTCATCCCATCCATGCATGAAATCTGCGTGAAAATCTGCAAAAAAGAATTCCGGAGCGCTTTTAGCCTCATCGGTAAAAATGATGTTTGGCTGGGCTAAAAGTGTACTGTTCAGGATTTCAAGCTTATATGGGTCACTTGCTATCGGCGCGAAACCAGCATTTCCTTCAGATCCGTCAGCATGCCTCACTATACCCAGGTAACTGTAGTTAAGCGTGTATGTGTATTTTACATCACTGATATTCTCCATCGCTACAAGTTTTTGAGCATGGGTGTTATTGATAACCAGCATGTCTGAAAACTTGCCGTTCATCTGGGCGCAGTAGCCCGTCAGCTCTGTACTATCATACAGATTCTTTTTCGCCGTATCATATGAGGTCAGTGTTGACTGCAGCAATGATACGAACATCATAGCTGCGGTGCAAAGGAAAGGTACCAGCAAGGAACGCAGACCGCTGCGTCGTATGTAAATCACTGCATAGCGCAGTGGGCCTGAAAGCGCAGTCGAAGATTTCCTGGGAGGCCGCCGGACCCGTATGCGCGCCCTGGCCGCTATCAGTTTCCCGCTGATGGTCTTTTCCGCATGGTAGAGGCATAATGCGACAGAAGCAACAAGGACTCCGGCGCCAACAATGACTGCGAAAATATACGGCATGGTCATGACAGGTTTGAATTGCTTGACCAGACCCCTGAAGCCATCGCTGTATCGCATATCCACTACCTGGAGCTCGGATACGAATTTATATGCGTATTCTATAACTCTCTGCGCCGATCCGGCTCCTAACAGGATGCCTGTCAGAATAGCAAGGAAAGATATCAGGCAGGCTCCGACCATAAGATAGAGCCGTGCTTCATTCTTTTTCGCGCCGAAGCACCGCATGGTCTCTATTGCTTCACGCTGCTTATCCGTAAACATTCGGGCGAAGAAAGACAGTACCGCTATAGTCACGATAAAAGCTACAATAGAAAGGGTTATGGCAGCATTCCTGATGACCCTGAGAGCGCTGGCCGTAGCCTGGTAACCCTGGTCATAAACAGCGATGAATGTACGCTCAGGGAGCAGTGGCTTAATTGCGGCGATAAATTCATCGGCAGTACCGTTTTTTATAGTAGCCTGGCCAAGATCGTACATATAGCGTACCGGCCTTGCCGAATCGGTTAGTGGTGTTGTATATACATTCCGGTAATAATCTTCATTATAATTGACAATCCCTACGACGGTAAGGTTTTCCTGCCGGGACATCCTGTCGCCCCATGCATACATCGTCGCGCTTTCATCATCCGGAAGCCGGATGGTCAGTACGTCCCCGACCTTTAACTTGTGGTTTTCCGCAAGATTCTGGGATATCACGCATACCTTGGCTCCTGCATCGGCTTCCTCCCTTGTAAACAGTCGCCCTGAAACAGGATACAGGTAATTCTGATGAAATTCCTCAAGATCTTCAAGCTCCCGCGCCCGGCAGACCATGAGGGAATTGTTCATTGCGGCATAGAACCTGGCTATTGTCTGATATACATTGTCTCCATCCGCATCGAACGCTTCAACCGAATCTATTTCCTGGAACGGTTTTATATCGGCACAGTTTACGCCGGCTTCCTGCGCAATCCAACTGTAAAAGGGAGTTATTTCTATCAGCAGGCCGTTTGCGTTGGTCCTTCTATTTACCGCATGGAGCACATATGTAGCTGTAGGATCAGGTTCAAACCCGAATTTTTCGAAATTGTCCTCAATAAAAATCGCGTATCCGGGATCATAATTGTACATTGAGTACAGGGATTTCACCAGCTTCCCGTAGTAAGGACTGCCCTCGGCGAATTTCCTTATCCCCGTGACGAGGAACACGCAGTAGTCGCTGTAATCGGATTTGAAGTCATTGTAAACGATATTCGCGGCCGAACCCATTCCCGTGTCGGAGGGCTGCCAAAGGATCACGTTCTCGTTGGATGCGATTGCGTCAAAATCGATTGAAGCAATGTCCGCCAACATGGCTTCGCTCTTGCTTCCCTTGTTGGAGCCATAGTCCTCAAGGTACTCGATTGTCACTATGGTGGTATAGTTTTCATCGCAGTCACGGAGCATGGAAGAACTTGCTGCCCATGTGTTTATGCCAAGGTATAAAAATGCCGTCACCGCTGCGATCAGAAGCAGGAACATAATAGTCTTAAATGGTGTTCTGATAATGCTTTTAATACTATTACGGGTAAAAACCATCTTATTTCCTTCCCCAGATGTGTATATTTTTCTCCATTTTCTATTAGAATCAAATATACCAACATTTTTGACTTATGTCATCAGGGAAAATCAAAAAAAAGTATCTTGATTATTTTTCCGCATCCGCCGCGTTTTCACATTATTGATCCGATGAGACATCCTGTCTGTATTGACAAAACATTTTACAGGCTTTATGATAAAGAAGCCACAATTTCTGCGGACATGGCGGAATTGGCAGACGCACCAGATTTAGGATCTGGCGGGAAACCGTGGAGGTTCAAGTCCTCTTGTCCGCACCAAAATAAGACTGTTGGTTTTCACCAATAGTCTTTTTTAGCATATCTGAAGTGGCAGTCATTTGAACAGAAGGCTGTTTTTTAGTCATTATCGAGTTAAGAACCGGTATCATAACGGCAGCAATAAAGCCTCCTGAAAAACCGTTATTATATAGGTTCATTCCCCCGTGAAGAATACCAATATTCATAGTTAAGGCCATATGAAGAATGCCTGCGATTATTCCTGGTATAACTCCATAATACCCTGAGACAGGCGCAAGGGTCGTGCCGAAAAGAGCTACAATAATTGCCGCTGTTGAGTTATGTTCATAAATATTAAGAAGCTTGGCAATAAAGACTCCAATGATAATAGGAATTACATTCCTTAGATGCTTACCTGTCGCACCAAAACCAACAACAGTTAAAATACCCCCTATGGTTGGGCCGTTCAGCTCTCCGCCTATAACCAGAACATAAGAAGTCGCCAAAAAGCCTAAGAGTGCCATGTTAATTATGGTAAGCCCCAGACCTGATAATTCAGTAAAATCAGGCCCACCTTTTCCGGTCTGTTCCAATAGCTCTCTATAGCCTTTAAAACTCCATTTGTTAATATATAGCCCGCATAAAAGCATGATTGTAAAAATAGAATAAAGCAATATTGAAAAAAACAGATTATTACCTGAAGATATCACTGAGACAGCCTTAACATCTATACCCATGCTGCGCAAAATTGCCAGAAAAAACATACCGATGATTCCGGAAGTGAAACCTATGTTATAGAGATTGAACCCATGATGAAACTTGGTAAAACTCTCAGCCAGGGGAGGTATCAAAAATCCTGCTATAATACCCATAATAACGCCAAAAAGTAATCCCGGGAACACAGAAAGTCCCAGATTAAAGCAAAACTCGCTTACCAGGGGACCTAAAGCCGTACCGAATAAGGCTTGCAATATGTAGTCCTTAAACTTTTTTCGTTTAATTTTTGCAAACAGTAAAACTCCCAGTGTAATAGGGATGGAATTAAACAGGTTTTTACCGAAAAAGGAAAATCCGGCGACAGTAAAAATAGCTGCTATTATTTTCCCGTCTATTACCAGACCGTTCACCTTAACCATACCAACACTTACCAATATCATAATGCCCACATTAACCAAAGCGGCTCCGATATTTGCAAGTTGAATATAGTCTGTCAGCAGATTTGCAGGAGACAGTAAGATTTTAATGCAACCCGTCCATATCTCATGGGGGGTATTATAAAAAAAGGCAGGAATAATAAACACCAAACTAAGAAATAAGAAGAATACCACCTTATAACTTTCTGATATTCTATTCTTCTCAGAGGGTGAAGATATCTGCTTATCTGCTGAATGAATACTGTTGGCCGGATGCTGAAGCATTATACCCCTTATCAGTAAATATAGTTTTGAATATGTGTTATGGAACCTGCGGAATCATTACTTTACATTATAAACTAAAACCATAAAATAATCACCTGTTTTTTAAATCCCTCAAACTTATTATGTCCAGTTCTTCCGGCTTTCTGCCTGTCTGCAGGCAATGGAGGACTGCAAAAGCAGTGTCAAGGCTTGTAAGGCATGGTATGGAGCGTTCCACGGCCTTTCTCCTGATCTGGAACCCGTCCCTTTCCGAGTTTCTGCCCTTGGTGGGAGTGTTCACGATCATTTGAATCTTACCCTGTTCGAGAAGGTCAATTATATTGGGCGATCCCTCGTGGATCTTCTTGACACTGTTGGTGGCGATGGCGTGCTTGTTCAGGTACAGGGCTGTCTTGCCCGTGGCGTACAGCTTGTAGCCCAGCCGTTCAAACCCGTCGGCAAGGTCGACCAGCTCCGGCTTGTCAGTATCCCGTACTGTAAACAGGATGCCGCTTCCCGGTTCGGGGAACTTGTAGCCCGCTGCAATCAAACCTTTCAGCGTAGCCTCATAAAGGTTTTTCGCAAGACCAAGCACCTCGCCGGTAGACTTCATTTCAGGACCCAGTCCCGTATCTACTCCATGAAGTTTCTCGAAAGAGAACACAGGCACCTTTACCGCAACGTAATCGCTTTCCCTGTACAGCCCGGTACCATAGGGGAAGTCGGACAGTTTTTTCCCCATCATTATACGGGTCGCCATCTTTACCATGGGAATGCCCGTGACCTTGCTTATGTAGGGCACCGTGCGGCTTGAACGCGGATTTACCTCTATTACATATAGTTCGTTGTTGAACAGGACATACTGGATGTTTACTATACCCACCACTTCGAGAGCTTTGGCCAGCTTTTTCGTATAGTCGATGATCTTCTCCTTGACCTTGAAAGACAGGCTCTGGGGAGGATATATGGATATGCTGTCCCCTGAATGGACACCAGCCCGCTCCAGGTGTTCCATGATGCCGGGAATAAGTATGTCCTCGCCGTCGCAGACAGCGTCGACTTCCAGTTCCTTACCCATCAGGTACTTGTCAATGAGGATGGGGTGCTCCTGCTCTTCCCGGTTGATTATCTCCATGAAATCCACGATATCCTTGTCGTTGTACGCTATTTCCATACCCTTGCCGCCCAGCACATATGACGGGCGGACCAATACCGGGTACCCCAGTCTGTTGGCTGTTTCAACGGCTTCTTCGACCGTTCTTACCGTAGCGCCCCTCGGCCTGGGTATATTCAGGCTTTCCAGTATGGCGTCGAACTTTTCCCTGTCTTCCGCCGCATCCACGTTTTTGGCCGCCGTGCCGAATATTTTCACGCCTGCTTCGGCAAGCGGATTGGTCAGCTTGATGGCCGTCTGGCCTCCAAACTGGGCAATAACGCCGTCAGGCTGTTCAAGCTCGATTATCTCTTCCACGTCCTCGGGAGTCAGAGGTTCGAAGTACAGCCTGTCGGACGTATCGAAATCGGTGGAAACCGTTTCAGGGTTGTTGTTGATTATAATGGCCTCGTAGCCTTCCTGCTTCAGTCCCCATACCGAGTGGACCGAGCAATAGTCGAACTCTATACCCTGCCCTATGCGTATGGGACCTGAGCCCAGAACGATGACTTTCTTGTTTCTGGTGGGCACCGATTCGTTATATTCGTCGTATGTAGAGTAATAATAGGGCGTCCTGGCCTCGAACTCGGCGGCACACGTATCAACCATTTTATATGACGGACGTATGCCGTATTTTTTCCTTAATTCCTTTATATCTTTCCTTGCGGCTTTTACGTATTTTGCGATGACCTCGTCCGGGAAACCCATTTTTTTCACCTTGAGAAGCATATCCCTGTCGAGGGTATCAAGGGTGAGAGTTTTAAGATACTCCTCCATGTCCACTATCTTTTTAAAACCGTTCAGGAACCACCTGTCGATCCTGGTGACCTGGTAAATCTCCTCAACGGATATGCCTCTTCTTAAAGCTTCGGCTATAACCAGTAAGCGGTTGTCGTCAACGTCTTTTAGCCGCTCCCTCAGTTCATGGTCGCTGATCCCTTTGCACAATGGCGTTTCGAGGGTCTTTATTCCCAGTTCCAGCGATCTTAAGGCTTTCATCAGCGCTCCTTCAAAGGTGTTCCCTATGGACATGACCTCGCCGGTGGCCTTCATCTGGGTGCCGAGGGTACGCCTGGCGTTAACGAATTTATCAAAAGGCCACTTCGGTATCTTCACCACGCAGTAGTCGACGGCCGGTTCCGCGCATGCGTAGGTTTTTCCGGTAACAGCGTTTATGATTTCATCAAGGCCATAACCTATGGCCACTTTTGTGGCCACCTTGGCAATGGGATATCCGGTCGCCTTGGATGCCAGCGCCGATGACCGGCTTACACGGGGATTTACCTCGATAACCGCGTATTCAAAGCTTTCCGGGTGAAGGGCGAACTGGACATTGCATCCGCCCTGTATGCCAAGAGCGGATATGATATTCAGGGCGGCCGACCTTAACATCTGGTACTCTTTGTCGCTCAGGGTCTGGGTTGGGGCAACGACTATGCTGTCACCCGTATGGACTCCTACCGGGTCAACGTTTTCCATGCTGCATATGGTGATGACATTTCCTTTCGAGTCACCCATGACCTCGAACTCGATTTCTTTCCATCCGGCTATGCATTTCTCTATCAGGACCTGGTGGACTCGGCTCAGGCGCAGACCGTTTCCCGCTATCTCCCGGAGCTGCCCGTCATTGTCCGCAATGCCTCCGCCGGTGCCGCCAAGGGTAAAAGCGGGCCTGACAACCACCGGATAACCTATATCATTGGCAAAGCTTACGGCATCTTCAATGCTGTTGACCACCTTGCTTGGTATGCAGGGTTCGCCGATGGACTCCATGGTATCCTTGAACGCCTGCCTGTCCTCGGCCATGCGTATGGCTTCCACCGAAGTGCCAAGGAGCTTCACTCCCATCTTGTCCAGGAACCCCGATTCAGCCAGTTCCGTGGCAAGGTTCAGGCCGGTCTGGCCGCCGAGAGTGGGAAGGATGCTGTCGGGCCTTTCCTTCATGATGACCTTTTTGAGCACATCCACGTTCAGGGGCTCGATATATACTTTATCCGCTATTTCGGTATCTGTCATGATGGTAGCGGGATTACTGTTCACGAGAATGGTCTCTATGCCTTCCTCTTTCAGGGCACGGCAGGCCTGTGTCCCGGCATAGTCGAACTCTGCCGCCTGCCCGATTATTATCGGACCTGATCCGATTACCAATACCCGCTTTACGTCTTTTCTTTTAGGCATGTTATTGCTTAACCTCCTGTATAACTTAGAGAGTATGCATGATATTCACGTCTGAAGTGTAATCTATGCAATTTTCAGGCGGACCCCTCCGTATACTCATCGTTCGGTGGTCATTTCCTGCGAAGCGTTCCGTATTTTCCTCCGCGAGAAACCTTGTATCCGCCTTTTTGAATCAGTATCCTGCAACCCATCCTGATAGTATCTTCGTGTATTTATATGTATATTTATACATATTATACATGATTCATTTTGCTTTGTCACTATGCTTTTTACAGGACGCTTCCCATTCACATACACGATACGCTGTATAATTATAAGCCGGAAATAAACTCATCAAAGAGATACTCGGTATCATTGGGACCTGACGCTCCCTCGGGATGAAACTGGACAGTGAAAGTAGACGAATCCAGGTACCTTATTCCTTCGACTGTCCCGTCATTGATATTGACATGGCTGACTATGGCTTTTTCAGGGTCGAGGCTCTCTTCCGATACCGCGTAGCCATGCCCCTGGGAAGTTATATAAGTCCTGTTCTTCTCAATATCCCTGACAGGATGGTTGCCGCCCCTGTGGCCGTATTTCATCCTGTATGTCACAGCTCCGTTCGCCAAAGCCGCCATAAGATGCCCGAGGCATATCCCGAAAATGGGCTTTTTGCCCGTAAGCTCCCTGATGACCTCAACCTGGAACCGGCAATCCATCGGGTTTCCCGGCCCGCCGGACAAAAGTATGCCATCGGGATCCACTGACAATATATCCCCAGCGGTCGAAGTTGCCGGGAATACATATACGTCGCATTCCCGTTTCTGCAGGCATCTTATTATATTCCGTTTCACTCCGTAGTCGACGATGGCTATTCTTTTGCCTGGACCCTCATAATGCAGGACCGTTTTTGTTGTGACCGTTTCAACCGGATTATCGAACCTGTGGTTTTTCAGTTTTTCTATCCAGTCTTCGAGCCTGAAACCGGAATCGGTCGATATGACACCGTTCATTGTTCCCTTATCCCTTAGAATACTGGTCAGGGCGCGGGTGTCTATTCCTTTGATTCCTATGATTCCATTGCGGTTCAGGTACTGGTGCAGCGTCTCTTTAGCCCTGAAATTGCTGGGCTGATCGGTAAGTTCCCTTACGACAAGCCCTTTCAGATGTATCCTGTCGGATTCTGCGTCTTCCCCGGTAATCCCGTAATTGCCCGCCAGGGGATATGTCATCACCAGGATTTGCCCCGCGAGCGAAGGATCGGTCAGGGTTTCCTCGTAGCCAGTCATCCCTGTGCTGAAAACAACTTCGCCGATACATGAACCGGCTGCGCCAAAGGACTCTCCAACAAACTGCGTTCCGTCTTCCAGTGCAAGGATTGCTTTCATATTTTCTCCCTTTCCATGTTTATTTCGTCTTTCATGCGCTCGGCTTCGGCCCTCGCTGCCCTGTCAAACTCCTCGATGGTAAATTCGCCTTTCCAGGCTTCAAGTTTCCATGCGCACATGAGGCTTCTCGACGCGTTTATCAATGCTCCCATACCGTTATTGTCAAAAGCTTTGGCAACATCCTTTGCCGTTCCTCCCTGCGCGCCGTACCCGGGCACAAGTATCCATGTTTTTGGCATCCGCTTTCTCAATTCCGACAGCTGTTTAGGATATGTAGCACCAACAACCGCGCCCACGGCCGAAAACCCGCATTCTCCAACCGTCGTGTTTCCCCATTCTTTGACCAGGTCTGCCATAACCTCGTATATGGCGCGGCCGTCGGACAGCACAAGGTCCTGGAGCTGTCCGGACGAGGGATTGGATGTCTTTACAAGGATGAAAATCCCCTTTTCCCTGCTCTCGCAAAGATTTATGAACGGCTTAATCCCGTCAAACCCAAGGTACGCGTTTACTGTAAGGGCATCGGCTCCAAAGGCTTCGGCCGATTCCCCGTTCAGGAAGGTATCTCCAAGGTAGGCAGCAGCATAGGCCTCGGCAGTAGATCCTATATCGTTCCTCTTTCCGTCGGCAATCACAATCATGCCTTTTCCCTTTGCATACGATACTGTTTCACAGAAAGCCCTGAGCCCTTCCGTTCCGTACATTTCGTAATACGCAAGCTGGGGCTTTACAGCCGGTATAATATCATGAACAGCGTCAATGAGCCTTCTGTTGAATTCCAGGATGCTGCCGGCCGCAGCTTTGAAAGGATCGGCATTTCCGGAGAAATGCCTATCCTTTATGGAGGAAGGTATATACTCCAGTTTCGGGTCAAGCCCCATCACGGTCGGGTTGTTCTTTTTCCTGATCTGCTCTGCGAGCCTGTCTGAGAAGTTCATATGTTACCTCCATTCCTGCTGACGTACAATGTGCGCCTTTATTACATAGATTCACTCCATACTATCCTGCCGTTCACTATAGTGGTCTTTACCCTGCCCTTCACCCTGAAGCCGTTAAAAGGTGAGTTTCTGCTTTTAGATGCAAAATTTGATACATCGATGGCATACTCATTGTCAAAATCAACAAGAATCAGGTCTGCAGCCTTTCCGCATTCAAGGGTACCCTTGTCTATCCTGAGCATCCTGGCCGGGTTCACCGTCATTTTTCTGATAAGTTCCGGGAGAGTCAAATGTCCCTGCTCCACAAGGTACGTGTATCCGAGGGCCAGCGCCGTTTCAAAGCCCACAATGCCATTTGCCGCTTTTTCGAACTCCACGTTTTTCTCATCATCATGATGGGGAGCGTGGTCAGTGGCGATTATTTCTATGGTCCCGTCTTTTAGGCCTTCAATGACAGCATCCCTGTCCTCTTCGCTTCTGAGCGGGGGATTCATTTTCGCGTTGGTATCATAGCCCAGGCAGGATTTTTCCGTCAGGGTAAAATAGTGCGGGCAAGTTTCAGCAGAAACTCTCACGCCCCGTCTTTTTGCATGCCGGATCAGCTCCACCGAGGTTTTGGTGGATACGTGGGCTATATGGACCGGCACCCCGGTGTATTCCGACAATATGATCTCCCTGGCGACCATCACGGCCTCGGCGGCGGACGGTATGCCCCTGAGTCCCAGCAGCGTGGAGACAAATCCTTCGTTCATGCTGCCCCCGTCTGCAATATTTACATCCTCGCAGTGGGATATGACGGGAAGCCCGAACTGTCCTGCGTAAATCATGGCCTTCTTCATCACGTCACCGTTCATTACGGGTTTTCCGTCATCAGATACAGCCACGATTCCCGCTTCCTTCAAGGTACCCATCTCGGAAAGCTCGCTTCCCTGAAGGCCCTTGGTTATGGCTCCGATGGGATATACGTTGACTACGCCCTTTTGGCTGGCTTTTTCAACTATATACCGGACAACCGCGGCATTATCCACGGGCGGATTGGTGTTGGGCATGCATGCAATGGAGGTGAAACCTCCTTTTGCAGCGCTCATGGTCCCGGTTTCTATATCCTCTTTATATTCAAAACCCGGGTCCCGGAGATGGCAGTGGGCGTCAACAAGCCCTGGAAGGGCATACAGGCCGGTGGCGTCAATTATCGTGTCAGCTTCATTCTCGATAATACCTCTGCCCATTGAAACTATCAGGCCGTCCCTGATCAGAAGATCAACCCCTGTTTCGGTCCTGTCTCCCTGAATAATTTTAGCGTTCCTTACCAGGATCCTCATACTGTTTCCCTCCCTGTCAGCAGGTATAAGATGGCCATCCTGACCGCTACGCCGTTGGTTACCTGCTTATTGATATACGAATTGTCGGCATCGATTATCGACGATGTCATTTCCACACCCCTGTTGACTGGCCCGGGATGCATGAAAAGCACATTTTTCCCAGCCCCCTTGATATTTTCAGGATTCAGCCCGAAGAACTTCGAAAATTCGCATGTTGAGGGAAACAGGGCGTTTTTCTGTCTTTCGAGCTGGAGTCTCAGCCCCATGATCACATCGCATCCTGCTACCGCGTCTTCAATGGTCGGGCAGATCCTCGCCCCGGTTTTCTCTATAAAGGGGGGCATCAGCGTGGCAGGCGCGTACAGGTTTACCTGTGCCCCCATCTTTGTCAGCCCGATTATATTGCTCCTGGCTACCCTGCTGTGCGATATGTCGCCTATGATGGCCACCTTAAGACCTTCAAGAGTTCCGAAAACTTCTCTCATGGTCATCATGTCAAGAAGCGCCTGGGTAGGGTGCTCGTGCATCCCGTCACCGGCATTGATTACCGACGACTTTACATTTTTAGCAAGAAAATGAGGGGCTCCCGACTGGCTGTGACGTATTATGATTATATCCGTTCCCATTGCTTCAAGGGTTTTCCCCGTATCTATCAGGGTCTCGCCCTTGGCGACGCTGCTTGTTGACACCGAAACATTCACTGCATGGGCTCCCATGTACTTGGCCGCAAGCTCAAATGATACCCTTGTTCTTGTGCTGTTCTCATAAAACAGGGTAACGACTGATTTTCCCTGCAGGTAGTTCACTCTTTTCATTGAGCTCGTAACAATCTTTTTCATATCCTTTGCCGTGTCCAGGATAAGGGTTATCTCGTCTGATCCCATGTCTGCCAGCCCCAGCAGATCTTTCGAGGAAAGTCTCATTCTCCTACCGCCTTTCCGGTTTATCAGAGTTTTTGCATAAAAAAAATAGTAAGCGCTGCGACTTACTATTTTAAAAACAATAATTATGTTTCGAAATCCGGGTGAAGGGAAAAGCGACTCCTGGACGGTTTGCACCGTCTTCGAAGAAAGTAACTTCCTTTTTTCCCTGATGCAATGAGTCATACTTTCTCCCTTTCTTATAAATTCCAAAATATATTAACATACGAAACCGGTCTTGTCCAGAAGAAAATTAAAAATTTCAGTTAAACTCGTAAGGTATGTCAAAGTAGTACAAAAATGCGTTGAACACGAATTTCACAAATTCGGGATCTATAATTAACCATGCCACGATTGCGATCCCGGCAGCCAAAGCTGTCACAATTGTCGCAAGGGCGAAATTTTTCAATGAACGGGCCCTGGGACTGCCTATCGCCCATATCAGGATCAAAACGATATATGCAGCCGCCAATACCATCAATATTATCGACAGGAGATCGAACTCCCCTTCGGAAATTAGGTATATGTTCCTGCCAAATATCGTTACTATAAAAAGCAAACTGAAAGAGAACGGGATAATGTTCAATATGTTGATTATCATCCATGTCAGGAAAGATACAGTCTTGCTGTTATTCCTATCATCGGCGGGAACCTTGTCAGCCTGCAGGTCAAATTCCGGCTGCATTGACTGCGCTTGCAGAAACACCTGGGTTGACGGCGGTGGCGAAGCAGCAGTCATTGTCTGAGCAGTCGGTGTTTCATTTTGAGCAGCAGTTGCTGGATGCGGCGTAACAGGCGAAGCAGGTGACCAATCGGTTACTGCAGGTTCAGGATGTATATCGCGCGGTGGTTCATATGTAGTTTCATTATGGCTCTCCTGTGGTATCTCATTTTGAGTTCCGACAGCAGATTCAGCCGGCTGTTCCGGCCCAATGAGCTTTTCAATCCTCGTTCCGCAGGAATCGCAGAATATAAATTGGTCCGGTAAAGACTTGCCGCAATTTGGACAATACATGGTATCCCTCCATTTGACCGGAATGGTCTGAACTTATCGGACAACTTACGACTTTACAGCGAAATTTTATCCGTTCTCCCAGCGAAAGTCAAGAAAAGGCGTTTCCAGTAATTATTCATTGTTTTTGAATGGCCCCTGTGTTACCTTATTATAGTATTGTTTATTTTGCTTTGTATTAGATGGGGGTCAGTCATGGACAGGAATAATTACATCAAGAAGGTTCGTACCTTTTTAAGCAATGCGCTGAAAAAGTTATCGGATCTTAATAAGGGAAGCAGGATTCTTTTATGGATAGGCAAAGCTGTCTTTTTTGCTTTCCTGCTGGCAGCGCTGGTCTTGACGATCATGTTTATGATGGACCCAGCTTTCCTTGACGGGAAGACTATATTGGTTGAGTGGATAGTCCTTTACTCCTTCCGGTTTTGGGTTATAACGTTTGTCGGCGCGCTGATTCTGGATATCCTGATAAACAGGTAATAATGTGCAGTTGGGGACGGGGTTTTTTACACATTTTTGCGCAAAAAACCCCCGTCCTCTTTTGCACATTCTGCTTCACTCATTTTGGGAATAATTGTCGAAGTAACCCTGGATATATACCACAGGAGTGCCCTTGTCGCCGCTTCCGGAGGTTAGGTCGCACAGGGAACCTATCAGGTCGGTCAGCCTTCTTGGGGTTGTGCCCTGGGATTCCATATGCCCCATTAGGTTGTTACTTTTATTCTTTATATAGTTTGCTATTGCCTTTTCAAGCTCCTCGCCCTGCAGACCGGCAAAATTGTTGTCAGCCAGGTATTTCAGCTTAACCTCGTTGGGGGTGCCTTCCAGCCCTTTTGTATAACCTGGCGAAACGACGGGATCGGCAAGCTCCCAGATCTTGCCGACAGGATCCTTGAAAGCGCCGTCGCCATAAACCATTACTTCAACTGTTTTTCCTGTCCTTTCCTTAATTATCTTCTGGATATTTTCAACCAACTGCTGGCAGTCTCTCGGGAACAGCTTGACTGTATCCTCCGTCGCCTTGTTGGAACCTAAAAGCCCGTAAACCTCGTTATACCCGCTGCCGTCTACCGGCGATGTCATTATGTCGTCCAGGCCGAATACCTTAAGTGCCCCATTTCCCCTGAGTATCCTCTTGGTCCTGTTTCTTGCATGTATGTCACAGGTAAGCACATATTTCGTATAGTCAAGGATCGTCTTGGGATTATTGGAGAAAATGACCTCGCATTCGCAGCCGTATTCTTCAACCAGCGATTTATAGTACTCGACATAATCCACACCGGTAAATATGTGTTTCAGATAACCGAACAAATCCCTGTATTGTTTTTCGTCCAGAACGTCCGTCCAGGGATTGACCCCTTTCTCGTCCAGCAGGTCTGCATCTACAAGATGATTGCCCACCTCATCGGACGGATAGCTGAGCATAAGGTATATTTTCCGGGAAGCGGCACCTTTAGCTATCCCGCGAAGACATATGGCAAAACGGTTTCGGCTTAATATGGGAAAAATTACGCCTATGGGGACATTGCCAAACTTATTGGATATATCTTTTGCGATAGCGTCTATGCTCGCGTAGTTCCCCTGCGCACGGGCTACGACAGATTCGGTCACTGCTACTATATCCCTGTCCCTGATCTGGAAGTTCTCAAGGCTTGCCGCCTTCAACAGGGTATCTGCCACAATCTGCTCAACACAGTCTCCCTGCTTTATTATCGGGGTCCGAAGCCCCCTGATTACCGTACCTGCTATCCTTTCCATGCTGCATGCTCCTCTGCAAAGCAAAATTCCATACTTTTGTATTATACATATTTATGCAACATAAGTAAAATAGAATTGCAAAAAAGAAGGCAGCGAGGCCGTTCTCCTGCCGGACATACAACAAAGCGCTGCATATTAATGCAGCGCTCGGGTTATCTGACATTCAGAATATCATTTTTCTCCGTTCAGGTTAGCTGCATAAATGGGGCGGCTTAGCCTGCTGCGATTTATTGCTCCGTGAATCCGGGATTCAAGCCGCGACCGCTCCGCTACCCCATCTATGCTCAAATCGTATGAAAGCACGCTGTTTAACTACGAATTAATACACGTTAATGCCATTACATAAGGTCTGTCCCTTTGGCACATTTGTGCCAACAGAACCGTCCCTATTGCACAGTGACGTAGTCGAGTTTGCGGACAATTTCTATCCATGTCTGGCCGCGGTTGAGCACGATGGGCGACCCATCCTCGGCGGTTATCTGTGTCTGCGCGTCCCGGGCTGTTTTGGACCATTTTACCGGTATCATCTTTCCGCCGGTAATGAAGTAACCGTTCCCGGAGCCAATGTTCTTAAGGTCCCTGCAGCCATAGGGATCGTTCTCGATAACGGGGGCAGCCATCTGCAGGATGATTATGTTGGCGGCCTTAACCTGTTCCCCGGTGTTGCGCTCCATATGGGGTTTTCCCATCCTTAGCCGGTCATACATCCTTGTTTCCGGATTATAAATAAATTCACAGTCGCTGCTTCCTTTGGACGTGTCAAACTTGATATAAACATCCTCAGCCGCCGTGCCGTTTTCAGCGACCGTAAACTGTTCGTGATATGTAAAGGGAAATGTTTTCTGGGGCTCGGTCCTGTATTTTTTCTTCGCAATGTAATTCTCGATTCTTTCCCTTGATGTGTATGTATCCTGCCAGTTTCTCACATCGGTTGTGAGATCCCAGAAGGCGGAACCGTCGGAGATATAGTCTATATTCTGTATTTTAAGCTTAGGGATATCTTTATAGGCGTATGTGCTTCCTCCCGCGTGGGTATAGACGGCATCATACTCCAGGACATAATCGAGAAAATAATGTCTCGAACTTCTAACTGGCCCGATCATATCGGGCATTGTATCCCAGAACAGGGCCATATAACGGGAAATATTATACTCGACAATAATCTCATATATTATCTGGGCCTGGATGATACCGCCCTGGGGCAGCACTCTGTCCCCCTGGTTGTCTATCATAACAGCCACAGGCCTGATCTTTGAGTCGGGCTCCTTAAAATCAGGATTAAAAACAAGTTCTTCTGCAGGCTCTTCCCCGGGTGCGGGGCTCGTGGCGGCAGGCGTTTGCTCTGCGCCAGGTCCGGGCGTGGTTGTGGCAGCCGGAGGAGTCTGCGTCGGGACATCGACCGGAGCATTGGCATTTTTTCCGCATGCGGAAATAAACACAAGGATTCCGGCAATTACTGACATGAGAAACTTTTTCTTTTGCATATCCTGATGTTCACCTCATGATAGTTTATAAAAAACCCGCCTGCAAACTTACGCGGGAAGTCTTGCAGGCGAGCCGATGATATTGCCCTGAAAGTGATCTCTCTGATCAGACATCCTCTTCATCGTCAAAATCATCTTCTTCGTCAAGCTGTTCCTGGAATGCTTCAAAAGCTTTATCAAGCTCTTCTTCATCTTCCACCGGAACAAGGTACTCCTCGTCACCGTTGTTCTCGATCTTCATGATGATTACTTCTGCGCCGCATTCGTCATCCCCGCATTCGCAGGCGCTGCAGTTGTCCTCATCCAGCGGCAGAAGAACAACATATTCGTTGTCGTCCACCAGTACGGTGTCAAGGTATTCACACTTGATAGTGTCTCCGTTTTCACCTGTCAATTCGATGATATCATTTTCGTAGTCCATGGTACTCTCCTTTCTATCAGGCACAGAGGCTTATTTCAGGGAATCAAGATACCCCTGCAGAATAAAGGCGGCAGCCATTTGATCTATCCTGCCTTTTTGCTTTTTAGCCTCGATACCCATATCATGCATAGTCCGCTGTGCCATTACTGTCGTAAGCCTCTCGTCCCATGGAATAATACGGATCCCGGGAAGCCTTTCCTCCAGGAGTTTAATAAACTCCCTGGTCTTAAGCTCCCTCGGACCTGCTGTGCCGTCCATGTTACGCGGTATGCCAATGACAATCGCTTCGCAGTCATATGAACCGACCAGCTCAGCGATCCTTTGCAAAGGCTTACTGATGTCATCCTTCCACTTTATTGTCTCAAGCATCTGGGCGATTAAACCCAGCGGATCGCTCACGGCCACACCGATTCTGGCATCACCGTAATCAATACATAATATGCGCATAAAGTGCCCCATTTATTTGCTTTTTAATTAAAAAAGCAGGGAGCAAACTGCCCCTGCCTCAATAATAAACCATATGGTAATAAAAAGCAACATCAAAGAAATTCGATCATGGACTCTTCCCAAATGTCCAAAGGCTCGTAACCAAGCAGATTTACGACTGTCGCGGCAATATTTGCAAGACCGAAATTCCCTTCTTTCAGCCGGTATTTCCCGGCATTTACAGGGTCATAGATGATAAACGGAACCTTGCTGAGGGTATGGCTGGTCTTGGCCTTTACCTTTCCATTGCTGTCCAGCTTGGCTTTTCCGCTCTTGTCCGTTTCATACATTTCGTCGGCGTTGCCGTGGTCGGCTGTAACAATCAGTACGCCGTTAAGTTTCTTTATGAAAGGAATGAGCCTTCCGAGACACAGATCGACTGTTTCGACCGCAACCAGGGCAGCCTGGTAAATGCCGGTATGTCCAACCATATCTCCGTTGGCCAGGTTCATTCTTGCAAATTTGAAATTGCCGGTGGAAATAAGCTCTATGACCTTGTCGGTAACCTCGGCAGCCTTCATCCAGGGCCTTTGCTCAAAGGGTATGATATCCGAAGGCACCTCGATATAGGTCTCGAGGATATCATCGAACTTGCCGGAATTATTGCCGTTCCAGAAATAAGTCACATGTCCGAACTTCTGTGTTTCGGCAACAGCAAGCTGGGTAACGCCGGTCCTTGCCAGGTGTTCGCCCATTGTATTCTTTATGGACGGCGGATTAACCAAGTAGCGCTTCGGGATATGGAGGTCCCCGTCATACTCCAGCATGCCCGCATAAACAACCTGGGGCCATCTTTTCCTGTCAAAGTATTTGAAATCGGCTTCTTCAAATGCTCTCGACATTTCGATGGCACGGTCGCCCCGGAAATTGAAGAAAATCACGCTGTCGCCATCCTCGATGGTCCCGACGGGTTCCCCGTTCTCGCCTATAACGAAAGCCGGCAGATCCTGGTCAATGGCGTTGGTCTCTTTTCTCAGGGTCTCGATGGCTTCAACGGCCGAGTCGAAAAGGCGTCCTTCTCCGAGAACATGGGTATGCCATCCGCGTTCCACCATGCTCCAGTTGGCTTCATAGCGGTCCATGGTAATGAACATTCGCCCTCCGCCGCTGGCGATCCTGGCGTCGAAATCAAAGTCATTAAGTTCCTTAAGGAATCCTTCAAAGGGGATGACATATTCAAGGGCGGAAGTCTCGCCTACATCACGTCCATCCAGGAGAATATGAACGCGCACCCTCCTGATGCCTTCCTTTTTGGCCTGCACGATCATCGCCTTGAGATGGTCGATATGGGAATGCACGTTACCGTCACTGAACAGGCCTATGAAGTGCAGTGTGGAACCCTTCGATACGCAGTTGCTGCGTATCTCGGTCCAGCCTTTTCCCTTGAACATTTCGCCCGAGCTTATGGCTTCATTGACCAGCTTCGCTCCCTGTGAATATACCTGGCCGGCCCCGATGGCATTGTGTCCTACTTCCGAATTGCCCATGTCATCATCAGTGGGCAGACCGACAGCTGTGCCGTGGGCCTTGAGCAGGGTGTTCGGGCACTCCTTCATCAGCATGTCAAGATGAGGAGTATATGCGTTCTTAACCGCGTTTCCCTCTGTTACCGACGAAATTCCCACGCCGTCCATCACGACCAGCAGCACAGGACCTTCAGCGGGTTTGTAACCATTTTTTTTGAGCATATTATTTCATACCTTTCCAAAGATAAAAATATAAGTCCGGCCCTCCGAAAGCCTCAAGCTGCCGGAGGGCATGAAAAGCTGTTATCTCTTATTCATAGTGCTTTATGATCTTCTCGAAGGCATTCAGTTTCAGGCTGGCTCCACCAACAAGTCCGCCGTCGATGTTGGGCATGGAGAACAGGGATTTGGCATTTTGAGCGTTCACGCTGCCCCCGTAAAGTATGCGTGTCTTTTCTGCAACATCATTTCCATACAGTTCGGCGACAAGCTGACGGATGATGGCGCATACTTCCTCTGCCTGTTCATCGGTAGCTGTTTTGCCTGTCCCTATAGCCCAAATGGGCTCGTATGCTATGACAAGCCTGGATACGTCTTCGGCGCTGAGTCCCAGCAGGGCAATTTTTACCTGGTAGCGCACATGCTCCGCCGTTACCCCCTGTTCTCTCTGGGTGAGGCTTTCACCGCAGCATATTATCGGGATCATGCCTGAAGCGAGTATGGCCTTTGCCTTTTTATTTATCATTTCATCTGTCTCTCCGAAATACTCGCGTCTTTCGGAATGACCTATAATTACATAATCGACGCCCAGTTCCTTAAGCATGCCGCATGAAACTTCGCCGGTATAAGCGCCGCTTGCTTCCCAATGGACATTCTGGGCTGCAACTTTTATATTCGATCCCTTTGCGGCCTCCGCCACTCCGGGAATGCAAACGAACGGTACGCCTACAACTACTTCTGATTTGGCTCCTGCAGCCAGTTTCTTAAGTTCGTTGACAAACTCGACAGCCTCTTTCGGAGTTTTGTTCATCTTCCAGTTGCCGGCCGCCATTATAACACGATTTGACATATATTCTTCAGTCCTTTCAATACTATTTCTTCTCGTTGAGCACTGCAATGCCGGGCAGTTCCTTTCCTTCGAGGAACTCAAGGGACGCTCCGCCGCCGGTGGAAATATGGGTTATCCTGTCGGCAAAGCCAAGCTGTTCAATGGCAGCAGCCGAATCTCCGCCGCCTACGATAGAGATGGCGCCGGAATTGGCAAGAGCCTCGGCAATCTTCCTGGTACCTTCGGCAAACCTGTCCATCTCAAATACGCCCATAGGTCCGTTCCAAACAACCGTCTTAGCGTCTTTGATCGCATCCGAGAAGAGTTTTACGGTTTCAGGCCCGATATCGAGACCCATCCAGCCCTCAGGAATCGAATCGGATTTAACGACCTTATACTCCGTATCGGGTTTGAACTCCTTACCTACTACATTGTCAACGGGCAGGAGCAGCTTGACGCCTTTTTCATTTGCCTTTGCAAGCAGGCTGTTCGCAAGATCCAGCTTATCGGTCTCGCAGATGGAATTTCCGACTTCATGGCCCTGGGCCTTGATAAACGTATAAGCCATGCCGCCGCCGATAATAAGGGTGTCTACCTTGTCGAGCAGGTTCTCGATAACGCTGATCTTGTCGGAAACCTTGGCGCCGCCAAGAATAGCCACGAACGGTCTTTCAGGGTTCTCAAGAGCCTTGCCCATGATGTCAAGCTCTTTCTTGATCAGGAAACCGCAGCATGACGGCAGGTAATCGGCAAGGCCCGCAGTGGAAGCATGTGCCCTGTGGGCTGTTCCGAAAGCGTCATTTACATATATGTCAGCAAGCGATGCAAGCTCTTTGGCAAACGCAGGATCATTCTTCTCCTCTTCCTTGTGGAAGCGGACATTTTCAAGCATGAGGATTTCGCCTTCCTTGAGGTTGGCTGCCTTGGTCTTGGCATCTTCGCCTATAACGTCGGAGGCCAGGATGACTTCTTTACCCAGAAGCTCGCTCAGGCGCTTAGCCGCGGGCTTCATGCTGTACTTGGGCTCGGGTCCGTTCTTGGGCCTTCCAAGGTGAGAAACGAGTATAAGTTTTCCGCCGTTTTCGATTATATGGCGGATGGTGGGAAGAGCCGCGCGGATCCTTTTATCGTCCGTTATGTTTCCTTCTCCGTCCAGCGGAACATTGAAATCAACACGGGCGATCACTCTTTTGCCCTTTACATCCATATCCGAAACAGTCATCTTATTCATCATGCTCATATACAGACTCATCTCCTTTGCAATATTCGCTTATATGCGTATTTTACCTTTTTATAGCATAACTTTCAACAAAAGAATGAATAATTGTAACATACCGGTATCGGATACCAATACAGTAAACAAGCGGCCAGACAAGGCCGCTTATTTAACACTCATGGTCTGCTGAACCATCCAAACGCGGATTATTTATTGTCGACAGATGCCATGTACTGGATGAGGTCGATCAGCTTGTTGGAGTAACCCCACTCATTGTCGTACCATGCAACCAGCTTGACGAAGTTCGGGTTAAGCGAGATACCAGCCTTGGCATCGAAAATACATGTGCGAGGATCTGTGATGAAGTCGGAAGAAACAACATCGTCTTCGGTATATCCGAGGATACCTTTGAGTTCGTTTTCGGAAGCTTCCTTGATAGCTGCGCAGATTTCCTCGTAGGTAGCTGCCTTCTCAAGGCGGCAGGTAAGGTCAACAACTGAAACGTCAAGGGTGGGAACCCTGAATGCCATACCGGTCAGCTTGCCGTTCAGGGAAGGAATAACCTTGCCGACAGCCTTAGCAGCGCCGGTGGATGAAGGAATGATGTTGCCTGCGGCAGCGCGTCCGCCTCTCCAGTCCTTCTTGGAAGGGCCGTCAACGGTCTTCTGTGTGGCTGTTGTAGCGTGAACCGTTGTCATAAGACCTTCGATTATGCCAAACTTGTCATGGACAACCTTTGCGAGAGGAGCAAGACAGTTGGTGGTGCAGGAAGCGTTGGATACGACTTTCATATCCGGTGTGTATGTGTTATTGTTGACACCCATTACGAACATGGGAGCGTCTGATGAAGGAGCGGAAATAACAACTTTCTTCGCTCCGCCCTGGAAGTGGGCGCTTGCCTTTTCAGTAGTTGTGAACAATCCGGTGGATTCGATTACATATTCGGCGCCGCATTCGGACCACGGAATCTCTTCAGGCTTCATGCATGCATATACATAGCTTTCTTTACCGTTAACTACGAGTTTGCCATCCCTGGACTCTATGGTTCCGTCAAACTTGCCGTGAACAGAATCATACTTAAGCATATACTTCATGTACTCAAGATCAATGAAAGGATCATTGATTCCTACTACTTGTACATTCGGATTGTTGATCGCTGCCCTGAATGCCAGGCGGCCGATTCTGCCAAAACCGTTAATACCAATTTTTACTGCCATTATATTTACCTCCTGAATTTGAAATATTGAAAATTGTTAACAAAATCACAAATTTCACAAACTATTTTATATTAATTAAATATCATTTTCAAGGACTTTAGCAAATTTTATCATACATATAATAATGTATTATTTCCATTGATGCAACTTAAATTTGATGCAATTTATAAAGTTTGATGAAGTTCACGGAACGTCATGCTGTCTCTTCTGCCTAAGGCATTCGTAAATAAGGATTGATGCCGCAGCAGAAGCGTTAAGCGATTCAGCCTTGCCTTCCATTGGTATCATTATGGTCACATCCGATATTTCTATTATTTTGTCCGTGATACCGCTTCCTTCATTCCCGATAATAACTGCCACATCTCCTTTCAGGTCCGCCTGCCAGCATGGCATGGCATTTCTCGTATGGGCGGCGGCCAAAAGGACGCCCTTTTTCTTCAGCGCGTCCAATGCCCCGTAAAAGTCTTCGGCGACGATCACCGGGATATGGAAAACGGATCCCATCGTGGACCTGACTGTTTTTGGATTATATGGATCGGCACAGTCCCTTGACAGCAGGACCGCGTCGAACCCGCACGCGTCCGCGGATCGTATTATGGTGCCGATGTTACCCGGATCCTGGAGATTTTCGAGGGCCACAATCCTTCCGGCTTTCATAAGCACGCTGTCAGAATCATACCCGGGGATGTCGGCCACGGCCATCACTCCCTGGGGCGTCCTGGTCTCGCTTATCCGCGAAAAAAGTTCGTCAGGCACACATATTATTTTTTTGCCCGGATAACCGGAAAAAAATGATCCATTCTTTTCATAAAAACTTTCGGAAGAGACAAAATACCTGATACTGGCGCCGGAACAGGCAGCATCGCTTACAAGTCTCGACCCTTCCAGCAGCAGGGCTTTAAGACTCTGCCTTCCCTTTTTGTCATGAAGGCTCCGGATCTCCTTAATAATACGATTTGATGCCGACGTGATGATTATCGGTTCAGTCAATATGAATTCCTCCTCGCCAGATAATGCGTAAGCGGCGTGCCTGCATGCGATTTAAGCGTAGCACGGACGCATATGAATAAAGTCCCTTCACGTTATGTGAGGGACTTTTCAAGTGGCGCAACCCACCTTAATTTCTTACCTGACCTTCTCGACCAGGGCCTTTAAGCCTTCAGCGTCATTGACAGCCATATCGGCAAGAACTTTCCTGTTCAGTGTAATTCCCGCTTTCTTAAGAGCGTTCATGAACCTGCTGTATGATAATCCGTTCATACGGGCAGCGGCATTGATACGTGTGATCCAGAGCTTCCTGAAATCGCGTTTCTTTTGCTTTCTGTCTCTGTACGCATAGCTCAGAGACTTCATTACCGCTTCATTGGCGATCCTGTACAGCTTGCTCTTTGCTCCGAAATAGCCCTTCGCAAGCCTGAGAACCTTTTTATGTCTTGCGCGTGTGCGAACAGCACCTTTTACACGTGCCATAGTTTAACACCTCTCTTCTCTTTCTTTATGCGTAGGGTAACATCTGCTTAATGGTAGCAGCGTTGGCATCGGATGCAATAGCCCCTTTGCGGAGATTTCTTTTCCTTTTCGTTGTCTTCTTGGTAAGAATATGATTTTTATACCCCTGGGTCCTTTTTACCTTGCCAGTGGCAGTAAGCCTGAATCTCTTCTTGGAACCGCTGTGGCTCTTTAGCTTAGGCATTTGGTCAACCTCCCTCTAATGTTTTATTTTTTTATGGGACTTAATATCATGGACATTGTTCTGCCTTCCATTACGGGAGGCTTATCCACTTTTCCAAATTCCTTGACGGCCTCGGCGAACTTCTCAAGAACTTCACGGCCCATGGTCGCGTAGGCAATCTCGCGGCCTCTGAAACGTATTGATATCTTGACCTTGTCGCCGTTCTCAAGGAACCTGATTGCATTCCTGGCTTTAAAGCTGAAGTCATGCTCCTCGATTTTCGCTGAGAGCCTTAACTCCTTCACTTCGATGATAGTCTGCTTCTTCCTTGCTTCCTTCTCCTTCTTGCTCTGCTCATACAGGTACTTCCCGTAATCCATTATTTTGCAAACCGGAGGATTTGCATTGGGAGCTATCTTCACCAGATCCAAATCCCTTTCGTTCGCTCTCATCTGGGCCTCCTTGGCCGAGACGATCCCGATCATTGTACCATCATAATCAATCAACCGTACTTCCTTGTCACGGATTGCTGAATTGATCTGTGGCTGGTCCTTGTTAATAAACAACACCTCCGAAAAATTTTGCAATCATAGATTGCTCACTGGCTAACTGGTTTAATATTACATAAAAAACAGGTAAAGCCCATGCTCCACCTGTTTAACGCCAACATACGAATCCTTAAGATACGATATTGACCCGCCAGCATGAGCCGAACAAGGTGAGAAGCATCGCTTCTGCTTGATTACCTTTTATAATATATAACAAGCTCCCTTCATATGTCAAGCAAAATGAAACTTTTTATTTTATATAGAGAATAAACGTTTTTTCTATTGACATATATATCGGATGGCGATATAATCAAGGTACGATATATCGTGCAACGATATATCGTCAGTCGAAAGGTTGGTAATAATATGAACAATATGCCGGCTTTAACTGAGACTACCTATTATATATTACTCACATTATATAAACCTAATCATGGATATGGGATCATGCAACAGGTCGAGGAATTATCAGGCGGCAGGATCCGGCTTGCCCCCGGAACATTGTATGGTGCGCTGACCACAATGTGTGATAAGGGATGGATAACCCTGTTGCCAGTGGATGAAGGCAGCAGAAAAAAAGAATATAAGCTTACCCGGTTAGGACTTTCGATCTTAAGGAACGAAATCGAACGCTTAAGGGAGCTTGTGCATAACGGTGATATGATTTTGGGAGGTAGTATCGATGCGTGAGAGAATAACGATCCAAAAAGTGTTTTTCATATGGGATTTCGAAAAAGAAGAACGCTGGCTAAACGAAATGGCAATGAGCGGCTGGGCTCTTTGTTTTGTACGCTTATGCAGATATACCTTTGAAAAGTGTGAACCGGGTGAGTATACCATCCGTATGGAAATGCGCGGGCAAGATCCTGATTACATCAGCTTTATGAGCGAGACAGGTGCATCATATGTCGGGCGTATCTTTAATTGGATATACTTCCGTCAAAGAACCGGTGAAGGATCTTTCGACATCTTCTCAGATATCGACTCACGAATCCAGCACCTTGATAAAATCGGAAAAGCGCTCCAGGCTATCGGTTCAGCCAACATCATAATTGGTATAGCTAATGTTTTTAATCCGTCACATTTAGGTTTTATCAACCTATTGGTTGCAATTCTGTTAATGTACGCACTCGGACGGATTCACGAAAAAAAAGAAAGCCTGGAAAAGGACAGGCTAGTACACGAGTAAGGCTGTTTGATAAGTTTGGGATGAAAAAGTAAAACAGGGGGTCCGAATAATCGGATCCCCTGTTTTATATCTTTAGCATTAGCACTGATTATTTTCGTCGGTTCTGTTAAAAAACTACCTCCGCATTCACAGGAGCAAAAAAGAAATCTATCTTTTAATCCAGAAAGTCCTTCAGCTTTTTGCTCCTGCTGGGATGACGGAGCTTTCTCAAAGCTTTGGCTTCTATCTGCCTGATCCTTTCCCGGGTCACGTTGAACTCACGGCCCACCTCTTCGAGGGTGCGCGCCCTTCCGTCATCAAGACCGAAGCGCAGCCTCAGTACCTTTTCCTCCCTCGGCGTCAGGGTATCCAGGACATCTATGAGCTGTTCTTTTAGCAGGGTAAAGGCAGCTGATTCGGCCGGAGCCGGAGCGTCGTCATCGGGAATGAAGTCTCCAAGGTGGCTGTCCTCTTCTTCACCTATCGGCGTTTCAAGGGATACAGGCTCCTGGGATATTTTCATGATATCCCTGACCTTGTCCTCGCTCATTCCCATTTCCTTTGCTATTTCTTCAGGGGTCGGATCCCTTCCCAGTTCCTGCAGAAGCTGTCTTGAAACCCGAATGAGCTTGTTTATGGTCTCGACCATATGGACAGGTATGCGTATGGTCCTGGCCTGGTCTGCAATAGCACGGGTTATTGCCTGCCTTATCCACCATGTGGCGTATGTGCTGAACTTGAAGCCTTTTCTGAAATCGAACTTCTCGACGGCTTTTATTAGCCCCAGGTTGCCTTCCTGTATCAGGTCCAGGAACAGCATGCCTCTGCCCACATATCTCTTGGCTATGCTTACGACGAGTCGCAGGTTTGCCTCAGCAAGGCGTCTTTTCGCTTCTTCATCGCCCTGCTCCATCCTCTTGGCCAGCTCGATTTCCTCGTCGCTTGACAGCAGCGGCACCTTTCCGATTTCCTTCAGATACATCCTGACCGGATCATCTATGCTGATCCCTTCGGGAATGGATATATCAACGTCCTCTTCTTCTTCGGCTCCCTCAATGTAGGGTATATCTTCAAAATCTTCTTCAATGACGTCGATGTTTTCTATATTGTCTATGTTATCGATATTATCAATGCTGTCTATGTTATCTGCAACGATTTCGATGCCCATTTTTTCAAGAGCTTCATAAATTTTCTCAATCTGTTCGGGAGTCATGTCAACTCGCTCGAAAGCGTCCTCAATTTCGCGATAGGTAAGCATTCCCTTCTCGCGGCCTTCGATCGTAAGCTCCCTCAGTATGCTCTTGGGATCCCTGCTTCCTTCTTTTGCATCATTTGATTGATCGTTTTTAGACATATCAGGAGAAGCAGGTTCCTCCAGGTTTTCAATATCTGAAGAAACTGCCTGAGCTTCATTGATCTCGTTGTTGATCTCATTGTTGATTTCGGTTTTCTTGCCCTTCTTTGAGGCATTGGCATCTTTCTTTTTCTTCTCTGCCATTATTATCTCTCCACCCCTCGGTTAACTCTTTACAGGCCCGCACTGCAAACCTGTGATCCATTCACCGTGCCGCGGGCTGGCAGGCTGTATGCACAGCATGCCTGTATCTTTCTTTAATTTTCTGTCAGGACAGCCTTTTAAGTTCGGCTATCCGTTCTGCTCTTTTGCTGAACTCAAGCCCAAGCTGCTGCCTGAGCAGGCCATCTTTTTCATTTTTAATCCTTTCTATGGTCTGCTGCTGGAGTTCCTCAAGTTTCAGCAGTTCCAGCTTGTCAAGAACCTGTCCGGCTGCCTTTTCTATGTTTTCCGCGTTACATTTTGTCTCGGCGATCCGGACCATGCAGGAAGCAATGTCAGGTTCCAGATCGGTAAGCAACTCGGCAAGGACACAGCTTTTATTATCTGCCAGTTTTCCGAAAAGCTTCTCTGCTACAAGCTTTGCGCCCTGATCCCGGAAACCGTCGGGACCATAACGGTCAAGGACCATACCGAGCAGACTGTTATCGTTGCAAAGCATCACCAGGAGCATATACTCCAGTTCCCCGTACCTGGGATCCATCCTGACAGGCAGCTGTATTTTCCCGCCCAGGCCGACCGGCCTTCGGACTAAAGCAGTTCCGGCTGAAACTGATTGCTGTTTTTTTCTCCTTTTTTCAACTTCACTGGCGAGGGATTCGGTCGAAATCCCGTATTTCGCTGCGTAGTCCTTGATATACAGTTCCCTTTCGATACTGTTGTCAAGACCAGCCAATATATCGGCAATGCCGTTGAGCAGCTTTAGTTTGTCATCAACAGTATCCATATTATGCATATTATTATTTACCCTGATTTTATAATCCAGCAGTGATATTGCCCTGTCCACAAGGTTTTTAAACTTTTCCGGGCCATTATTTCTTATATACTCGTCCGGATCTTTTCCGTCAGGGATCACGAGGACCTTTACGTTGCATCCGGTCTTTTCAAGGATCTCAAGTCCCCGCATCGTGGCAGCTTGTCCCGCCGAATCTGAATCGTAACCGATAATCACCTCTTCAGAATATTTTTTCAATATCCACGCCTGCATCTGGGTTAACGCGGTTCCGAGGGAAGCGACCGCATAGTCGATCCCTGCCTGGTGCAGCGAAATAACATCCATGTAACCTTCAACGATCAGAAGCTTCCTGCTCTTGCTCTGGCGTGCGTAATTGAGGCCGTAAAGTTCCCTGCTCTTGTTATACACAGGCGTGTCAGGAGAGTTCATGTACTTCGGCTGCGACTGATCGATAACACGTCCGCCGAAGCCAACAATGTTCCCCCTTATATCAAAGATGGGAAACATTATCCTCCCTCTGAACCTGTCGACCAACTCCCCGCCCCTTGCTCTGACAGAAAGGCCCGATGAGAGCAAAAGCGATTCCGGGATCCCCTTCGCTTTAAGCCTGTCGGTCAGTTCACTCCATCCTGATGGCGACAGGCCCAGGCCAAATTGCCTGATGGTTTTCTCTGTCAGCCCGCGCTTTTTAAGATACGCCTGGGCTTCGAGGCCATCCCTGCCCGCAAGAACAGAAAAAAAGAACCGTGCTGCTTCCCTGTTTATCTCCAGGATCTCCCTGCGTATCCTCGCCTTTTCCCTTTCCTCGTTGTCATCCGGTTCGGGAAGAGTTATACCAGCCCTGTCGGCCAGCATCCTGAGCGCTTCAGGAAAATCAAGGTTTTCAATGCCCATTATAAACTGGATAACACTTCCGCCTTTATTGCAGCCAAAGCAGTAAAACAACTGCTTTACCGGTTCAACGCTGAAAGATGGTGTCTTTTCACTGTGAAAGGGACAAAGGCCAAAATACCTTCTGCCCTTGCGTTCCAGCTTTACGTAGCTGGAAACGACTTCAACGATATCGTTTCGCAGTCTTACTTCTTCAATAAGCTCAACAGGGTATACCATAATGTAACCTCATAGACTTTATTATTCGACAGATTGCCCTGTTTTCCTTCCCGATGATTGAATTATTTCAATCCATTTTCTGGACACAACCCTAAAGCAAAGATCCTTCGTCGCTGTGCCGCTCAGGATAACACGCGGGAGCTCTAACTTCCTGCATCCCGCCCCTCACTTCCCGGTTACCAAGACATGGGAACGAACAGTTCCTGGAACTTCTTTACCGCATACCTGTCGGTCATTCCCGCTACGTAATCCAGGACCGTTCTTTCGGCCCCGTCCTTTTCCATCATCTTCTGGAAATCGGGAGGAAGCAGTTCCGGTTTTTCCATCAGGTACAGAAACAGCTGCCTGACCATGAGCTCCGCTTTCGACTCTTCCTTCTTTGCCGCTGATCCTATGTAGACGTTCTCAAACATGTAGCTGCGCAGGCGGTCATTGGCTTCCTGGAATTCCCTGCTCATGCGTATCTCGTTCCTGCCGGCGCTGTTTTCAATTATATTGGTTATGGTGCTGTTTATACGGGCCGACGGGGTTTTCCCCAGCACTTCGCAGCAGTCACGGGGCAAATCGTTTTCGGAAATAATGCCTGCCCTAATGGCATCCTCGATATCATGGTTTACATAGGCTATTTTATCGGCAAAGCGTACTATCTGCCCTTCAAGAGTCGAAGGCATGACGTTGCCGGTATGGTGTTCAATACCGTCAAGAACCTCCCACGTCAGGTTCAGGCCCCGTCTGTCTTTTTCAAGGAATTCAACGGTCCTGACGCTTTGCTCGTTATGCCTGAACCCGAATGAGCAAACTTCGTCAAGCACCCTTTCGCCGGCGTGCCCGAACGGAGTATGCCCAAGATCATGTCCAAGGGCTATCGCCTCGGTCAGATCCTCATTCAGTCTCAGCGCTCTTGCTATGGTCCTGGCTATCTGGGACACTTCGAGAGTGTGGGTAAGCCGTGTCCTGTAATGATCTCCTTCGGGAGAAATGAAAACCTGGGTTTTATGTTTCAGCCTTCTGAATGCCTTGGAATAGATTATCCTGTCCCTGTCCCGCTGGAAATCAGTACGGATGTCGCAGCGTTTCTCTTCCCTTCTTCTGCCCCTGCTGTTTTTGCTGAGAGCCGCAAATTCTGACAGGATCTGCTCTTCAAGGTTTTCCTGGTATTCCCTGATGATCATTTTCCCCTCCTGTACCAGACTTCTTCATTATATTTATACCCAAAAAACAAAAAGAGGCTGCCCTCTCAAGACAACCCCCGCAAAAGCCTGCTATTGCTTTTACATTTCCTTAAGGCAATCATTGCAGATTATCTTGCCCTTGAACTCGATAACGTCCTGTTTTGCAGAGTCACAAAAAACACATCTTGGAATATATTTGTCGAGAACAACGTTTCCATTGTCGTCGACATACATCTCTATATCATCACCTTCGTTAATGTTGAGCTCTTTACGCAATGATTTGGGGAGTACTATCCTTCCAAGCGAATCAAGTTTCCTTACATATCCGGTTGCCCTCATTTTTGTATCCTCCTCGACAATATATTGTTTTTCACAAACCTATAGACTGAATTATATCACAAAATGTCAATATGTGAATATGTAAAATAAAAAAATAGAGTAATTTTATTATATTTTTCCCATCATTTTTACTTATTCTGGAATTTAAAAGGCATCCGGAAAAAACAAGCAGAAGCCATGAAAATCACGGCTTCCGCTCATAATAAATCCCTGTTGACCAAGGCTGTTACCAACCGCCGAACTGAAGCTGGTAAAGCAGCATCATCTTAATAAAATCAAAAGCATCCCCGGGATCCATACCCGACAGTTCCTCGATAAGTTCAGCCAACTTTGCATTATCAAGGATTATTTCCTTCAGGTTGTCCATTACTTGATCTGCAACTTCGAGCTGCATGTCTGTGTCATCCGCAAGCTCGACTATGTCAACGGCTTTTTCCCTGTCGATTTTTGTGAACTTAGCCCCGTTCTTCATAACAGTCGATATCAGCATTTCCGTTTCCAAACCGTTGGCATCGAACACCCCGGAATACTCCATCCGGCTGATAGCGCCTGATTTATCAAATGAAAATGTTATCTCAAGTTCTTCAACATCGGCCATATCAATTTCAGGCAGCTCGGCCTCAATGGCGTCAGGATCGATACCCAGGGCTTCAAGGCTCTCCAAATTCCTTTCTGAAGGATCCGCCAGTTTCTTGAATATTGCTGAGAACCTGTTTATATAGAATTCTTCAAACTCTTCCTTATCTTCGAACTTCTCAAGCAGATCTTCAAATACGCTTATCCTGATTTTTTTCAGGTTGTCCTCTTCCTTTATTATCCCTTTCAGCAAATCAACGCAATACTGCCTGACAGACTCCAGGAGCTTCTTGTCTTCACCGATCCCGTCCACCAGGTCATTGACAAGGTCAATTATAATGTCATTATCAAGAGTCAATATGACTTTGTCGCCGGAATTCCTGATATTGTCTCCCAAAGAGTCCCTGATTATCTTTGCGATCTTCTTCTGGTCGATCTTTGACTTTACCTCGCCGGCTGCTTTTCTTATAATCCTGAAATCATTAATGAAATCCGTGTATTGGGGAACCAGGTCTCCCATTGCAACATAGAATTTTTTATCGTACAGGTCGTAAGCGTCAATGTATGCTTCTTCATCATTAAGACCGGCTGCCATCCTGATAACCGATTTGTCATCGTAAAGAAATTCCATGCCAATTTGGAAGACCAGGTCTTCAGTGTCTGCCGCAGTTTCAAACCTGATGCCCAAATCATTGATTACCCTGCTGATTGTATCCAGTTCCGTATCTTCTCCTTCATAGTCAGAATTGAATTCTATAGTGGTCGTTACTGTTATTTTCTTCATGTCAAGAAGCTTCGCATAACCCTTCATCAGCCTGGTGACAGGGTCATTGCTGTTGGCAAGAAGTTTCACCGCAAGGAAAACAGCTGCGGCTGCAACAATTACTATAGCTGCGATGGCTATAAAAATAGCTGGTTTTTTCCTGGGCGGAGCAGCCTGGGGCTGGGGTTCGCCTGTATACAGGTAACCCGTAGCGGGCTGGCCGGCAGGAGTGCCTGGCGGCGTGGTTCCGAAAGCGGAACCATCGTTTACAGCGCTACTTGTTGATGTATTTAAAGACTGCGCGGTGAGGTTTTCCCCGCAGGATACGCAAAATTTCGCTTCATCCCTGTTAGATGCATTGCATTTGGGACATATTTTCATTTCGTCAGCACCTCCGGATTATAATTAATTATATTCTAAGGCATTAATTCAATGTTTGTAAATATAAATACTGCCTGTTCCCGCTTATAAAGCATTTCTTCCGGTTCCATTACATTTCCATCAGGGATTTGTAACCTATGTAACTGTTATTTAAAAAATTCTTAACGGGTGGAAATACAGTAAACTGAAATAATATTATTGTAAATTATTCTATTGTTGGAGGAATCAAGATGTGTAAGGTATCAGAACGGGTAAAGAGAAAGGTTATCAGTATCATTCTTATCATGTTGATGGCTGTCAGCCTTGTCATTCCTGCAAGCGCTGCAAGTTCCCAGGACAAAGTCACAGCAAAGAAAATCACCCTTCAATGCACAGTCAATAACGACAGCGTCACTCTGAACTGGAATGAAATCACTCATGAAAAAGGAGTCAGGGGATATTATGTTTACAGGTCGACAACATCGGGTGTCTATACAATTGTTCCGGAGACCGACTTCTGGATCCCGGGAACGCAATATATCGATAAAAAGGTGACCCCCGGCACAACTTACTATTATATAATCAAGCCTGTTCTCGGAGACGGAAATATAGGGGATCCCTCCAATGAAGTCAAGGTTTATTACCCAGGTACAGTCAACTCGATAACGCTTTCTGCCAAGGTAAACACCGGCAATATCACCCTTGAATGGACCGTCAGCAATCCACGGAACATCCTGGGATATTACGTATTCAGGTCAACCAAGTCAGGGGACTACTCAAATATCCCCGAAACGGACTTCTGGATCACGGGCAACAGTTATGTTGACAATAAAGTCGTACCGGGAACAACTTACTACTATATAGTAAGACCTGTCCTGGCCGACAGGTCCCTCGGCAGCCCTTCCAACGAAATCAGGGTAACAAGCCAGAAAATCTACGGAACGATATCGATGACCATTGGAAAAGCAAAAATGCTTGTCAACGGGGTATGGATGGAGATCGATCCCGGGAAAGCCACTGTTCCTGTTCTCAGGAATGAAAGGACCATGCTTCCCATAAGGGCATTAATCGAGGCAATGGGCGGAAAAGTAGATTATTCTCAGAATGAACAGAAAGTAACGATTAAATGGAACGGCAAAACGGTATGCCTGTGGATCGGAAAAACCTATTATACAGTCGATGGAGTCCAGAAAACAATGGACGTCGCTCCGTATATTTCCGATACCAACCGTACCATGATCCCCATGCGTTTCGTCATCGAAAGCCTGGGCTGCAGCATAGACTGGGACGGAAGCACCATGACCGCGACAATAACCTACCTGCTTGACGGCGGCAGCCAATATCCCCCCACTCCTCCGGGACCGCCTGCCCAGAACTGGTCCGGGATCTGGTTTACCGACAGGGGCAAGATGGACCTTGTCCAGAACGGCATATATATTACGGGGACATACGGAACCAACGGCACCATCGAAGGTATGATTTCCGGGAACAAGCTTATCGGCACCTTCAAAGACAATACAGGTTCGGGAGAACTGGAATTCGTGATATCTCCGAATGGAGAGACCTTCGACGGGAAATACAGAACCAGGCAAAATCAGCCCTGGCAGAAATGGAACGGAAAACGTGAAAAAGACGTTTTTACCCAGTATCTCAGGCAGCTTCCGTCGCCCGCCGATTTCAGCGGAACCTGGGATGTGAAAAGCCTGGGCAAGGTGGTTTTCCATCAGCAGAATAATTCCGTAACCGGCTACGTGGGCAGCAAGGACAGAATTACAGGGACCGTTGTCAACAACAGGCTTAGCGGGACCTATAAGAAAGGCGGCTCCTCATATTTGATAGAAATCTTTATGAATGAAGACAACAAGAGTTTTACAGGATTCTGGGGCACGGACCAGATTGCAAGGCAGGACTGGCAGAAATTCACCGGCAAATTAACCAACGGGCATTGACAGGGACGTAATTAAAACAGTATTGAGCTTTTAAACCCTCCGGCTTCATCCGGAGGGTTTATTATAGCTGTTTGCCCACTGCTTATAGAACGCGTTTGCGTACCTCCCCCTATTCATAAGAATCAGCCTGATTTCTGTTCATAACCGACCTGATATCAATATATGCTTGTCCACAATCATGGTTCATTAAAATAAAATCCCCTGCCAGCCGGACCAGAAAATAAAGATGTATTCAGGAAATGGAAGATCAAGATTATAAAAAAGGGTATTGTGATTTTGTTTCACATATCGTATAATATGTTTTGTTCGCTGTCGGGGTGTAGCTCAGGTGGATGAGAGTGCTTGCTTGGGGTGCAAGAGGTCGCTGGTTCAAGTCCAGTCACTCCGACCAGGAAAATAAGCCGGTTTTGGAGTTTTCCAATTCCGGCTTATTCGTTTTTACTGATAATTTACTGATAATAAGTTAAAACTTATTTCATATATTTTTATATTTAATGAAAATAAAAAAAGCCGGAACCCTTTGAATGGTAGTCCCGGCGTATTCTTTGCCAACAAGGTTATGTACTGCTCCTGGCTGAATACTTCCTGAATGCCATGTATGCAAAGAAGCCATAGACGAGAATCGCAAAGAGGTAACCCCACATGAACATTTCATATTTGGCAAGGTATTTGATAAAATCGATAAGCTCGGTCAACGCCTTTACGCCAAGTCCTATCATAAGGGCGAAGAAATTCTTGTTCGCAAGGCACAGGAGAAGCGAAAGGAAAAAGAGATAATAAACCAATGAGCTTATAAATCCGCCTAAATTAGCAAAAACCATAATGAATTGAAGGATGACGCAGCCGAAAAACAGGTACATGTCAACGGGCAACAGAGCAGAAAGCACAGGTTTGCTCTCAAAATACTTTTTTAGTTCATTGCTTACATTCTCAATCATGATCAAACTCCTCCCAATCGGTAAAAGTTTTTATGTGATATATTATACATAAAAACATGGAATATTTCGCCTGTTTTTTTATTTTACCGTCATTATTCGTGATAAAATAGAAACGTGACATGCAAAATAAGTCCTGATGATCCGGGGGGATAGTTCTAATGCAGGCGAAATCAGGTGACAGGAAAAGCAAATATACATGGAAGTTCTTATCGCTGGGTCTGATTCCCCTGGCCATACTGATCAGGTGGCTGATGTCAAAGTCGCCTGGCTTTACCGAACAGGTGTATGCCCGGGGCATTTATAAGTATATAATGCAGCCGGTCAGCCTGTTTACCGGGCTGTTTCCGTTCTCTGTAGCGGAATTTGCCCTTGTCTTTCTTGTCATATATGTTCCTGCAAGGCTTGTTTATCTTCTTATTAAAGCGATCCGGACAAAAAAATGGCGGATACTGCTGCCATTTGCCTCAAACATCGTATTGGCGGGTTCCCTGTGGTTTTTCATCCAGAACATGGTTTGGAACATCAATTATGAGCGTCTTCCTTTCTCCGACCTTGCAGAAATCAAAATTACGGAATCCTCGGTGGATGAACTGGAAGCACTGTGCAGGCATCTCGTGGATTTGACAAACGAGCTCAGGATGCAGGTCGAGGAAGACCAAAACGGGATCATGACGGTAACGGGCGGCTACAGGTCAATCCTGAAGCGTGCCCGGGCAGGTTATGACGCCATCAGTGAAAAGTATCCCTTTTTGGGAGGAAAATATGGTCCGCCAAAACCTGTACTTTTATCCAGGCTGATGTCCCACACCAATATTATTGGTATATATTCATGCCTGACCGGCGAGGCCAATATCGACGTCGATATACCTATGATGGAGATCGCTTCTACAACACTCCATGAGATGGCGCACCAGCGGGGCTTTGCCCGTGAAGATGAAGCCAACTACATTTCATATATAGCATGCATGGCTCATCCTGACATTGATTTCAGGTACTCGGGAAGCGTCATGGCGCTGCAGTATTCAATGAATGCCCTTTATTCCGCCAGTCCGGACAGGTTTTATGCCGTCGCTGAAAACTATGGCCCAGGTTACCGCAGGGATCTTGAAGCCGCAAGGGCTTACTGGAACCAATTCCAGGGCGTGACAAGGAAAGTGGCCGATAAAATGAACGATACGTACCTGAAACTCAACGGAGAAACCGATGGGGTAAGAAGTTACGGCAGAATGGTCGATCTTCTCCTTGCTGAATTCAAAAAAACGGGAGCAAATAAATTTCCACGTAATGAGTCAAACTCGTCCTTATAAACAACTCACCATGGATATTTAATGAGCTGTCTCATAACACATGAGACAGCCCATAATGATCCTTAGGCTGACAGCCAGCTTAATCGTTTGACAATTCCTTGATTGAAGTCACCAGTGAAGCTAAGCTCTGGATCTCGGACGGAATTATAATCTTTGTGGCCTTGCCGTCAGCAACCTTTTCCAGGGCTTCGAGACCTCGGATGGATATAACTTCCTTTGAAAGTTCCTGGTCCTTTATCATTTTAAGTCCCAGGGCAGTGGCTTGCTGGACTTTCATGATCGCTTCAGCCTGGCCTTCAGCTTCCCGTACCATGGCTTCCTTTTTGGCTTCCGCTCTCAGTATGGCTGCGGTCTTCTCGGCTTCGGCTTCCAGGATCATAGCCTCTTTCTTTCCTTCGGCCACCAGGATGCTTGCCTTTTTCTCGCCTTCCGCTCTGAGTATGGCTTCGCGTCTTTCGCGCTCGGCGCGCATCTGCTTTTCCATGGCATTCTGGATATCGGCCGGAGGAATAATGTTCTTAACTTCGACACGATTTATCTTTATACCCCAAGGATCAGTGGCTTCATCAATTATGATCCTCATCTTGTTATTGATAATGTCACGGGAAGTCAGGGTCTCATCCAGTTCCAGGTCGCCTATAATATTACGCAGGGTAGTCGTAGTCAGAAGCTCGATAGCCATAATAGGACGATCCACTCCGTATGTGTATAGCTTGGGATCAGTGATAGTATAATAAACAGCCGTGTCGATCTGCATGGTAACGTTGTCCTTGGTTATGACTGGCTGGGGTGGAAAGTCAAGAACCCGCTCCTTTAATGATACCCTGTTTGCTATCTTGTCAATCAACGGAGCCTTAAAGTGAAGCCCTACATGCCACGTTTCCTTGTATGCCCCAAGCCTTTCAACCACAAATGCCTGCGCCTGGGGAACTATCTTGATGCAGCTGATGGCAACAATTATGAAAAACAATACTATTCCTGCAATAACATAACCCATGGATCATTCCTCCCTTTTTTATGCTTTATCCAAAGCTTTTACAACAAGCTTTACTCCCTCGACAGCCAAAACCTCCGCTTCTGTTCCTGCGGGTATGTATTCGCCCGATTTGCTTATTGCTGTCCATACCTGGCCTTTTACCTTCACCTGGCCGGCCTTATGCCCGGAAATATCCATGATGACAATGCCAGTGGTGCCAATAAGGGCATCAGTATTCGTTTTTTGGGTACCTACTTTAAGGTATTTTACGGCAACAGGCCTGGTAAAAACTATCATGATTATTGATACAACAAGGAATGCCGTTATCTGCAGCCAAAGAGGCAGATCGAACAGCGCAAGGATAAGGGCAGCAAGCGATCCGCCTGCAAGCCATATTGTCGTCAGGCTGACGGTAGCGGCTTCGATGCCAATAAGTACGATCATCAGGCCAAGCCAGATATAAACAAGCATGTTATCCATATCTTTTACCTCCCTTATCGTCTCTGTTTCTGTTTACCTGCACGGCTGTATGTTAATGATGCCGGTTATCAATCTTTGTTTTCTTCCGCGAAAAGGTCAAACAGCTTGAGATAGCAGGTCCTCCTGCGGATGATACGCGGATTGTAGTTTTTCCACATCGACTGCACCGCGTGGTTCGTTTCCAGCTCAGGCGAAGCTATTGCCCGCACAATGCCATTTTTAACAGCCGATTTTGTAATCTCGTCCAGCAGCACATAAGGAACACCCTTGGTACGCAGCTCAGGTCTTATGGCAACAAGATACAGGTCGAGGGTGTCATTTTTCTTTATGGCTTTGAGGAAATGCAAGAATCCGGCAGGCAGCAGGCGGCCTTTACTCTTTCTAGCCGCAATGGACAGTGATGGCATGCTTATTCCGAATCCTGCGACATTTCCTTCGTTGTCCTTGATTATACATATATAGTCTACATTCAGGAACGAGAAATATTGTTTTACATAGCAATCAATCTGCTTGTCGGTTAGAGGAACGACACCGTACAGGTGTTCGTAGCCCCTGTTAATCAGGTCGAACACGTCCTTGGCATATGGAAGTACATCTTTTGGCTTTTTAAACGGAATTACGCTAAGACCGTATTTCTCCTTGGCTTTTTGTGCCAGCGCCGATATCTTTTTAAGATCGTCCTCCTTCGGAATGGTTATTTCCATCTCGATCCATCCGGCATCCTTCACATAGCCCATGGCTTCCAAATGTTCTTTATAATAAGGATAATTATATATGGAAATAAAAGTGCCCATCTCTTCAAAGCCCTCGACGAGCATTCCCTGTTTATCCAGATCGCAGAATCCCAGCGGGCCGTGCACTCCTTCCATGCCTTTTTCCCTGGCCCAGGCTTCAACGGTTTTAAAAAGGGATTTCGAGACCTCCGGATCGTCGATGAAATCGACCCAGCCAAAACGGGCATAGCGGTTTCCCCATTTTTTGATATAGCTGTGGTTTATGATTCCTGCTATCCTTCCCGCGATTTTGCCGTCCTTGTAAGCCAGCCAAAGCTCGGCTTCGCTGTACTCAAAAGCCGGGTTTCTGTTTTTATCAAGGGTAAATTTTTCATCCGATATCAATGGAGGCACCCAGTAAGGACTGTCCTTGTAAAGCTCAAAAGGAAACTTAATAAACGAATCAAGCTGTTTAGCGTTTTCGACTTTGACAACATTAACCATAACCGCTCTTCCTTTCTGCTCTCTTTCCGTAAACATGAAGCGAAAAAAATCATTCAGGCAATTTCTGTCTGTATTCAGGGATCGGAATCAGGAGATTCCCAGTTCAGCTCCAAACAATATACAGGCTAAACTGTCTCTCATATATCATCCCTTGTATCTCATATGCATATAAGTATATCATTAATGCCTGCATGCAACAATATTACATATTTCGCTCGGCAATACCGGCCAGCGGACTTCTTTCCACCTGCCTGAGCGTAACATGCCCGGTTATATCGAATTGCTTCATCTTTTCAACAGTATACACGAGCCCGTTGCTCTTCGCATCTACAAGGACGTTATCTATCTGGTTGTCGGTGGGGTCCCCGATAAATACGAACTTGGATCCGAAACCGGCTCTTGTGAGCATGAGTTTAGCCAGGTGGGGAGTCAATTCCTGAGCTTCGTCCACGATAACCATGGCATTGCTCAAAGTACGGCCTCTCATATATGTAAATGTTTTTGTTTCGATCACCCCGCGCGCCCTGAATGTCTCGATAAAATGATCCACCGTAAATTCGGGCTTTTCGCCGCGGCGGCCATACTTTTGAGATTCATCCTTAGCACTTGCCCTGAAGTTCATCAGGTTCTCAATAGCATCATAAAAACTGCCCATCCAGGGTCTGAGTTTTTCTTCCTCCGTACCGGGAAGAAAACCGATATCGTTGCCGGCGGCCACAGTAGGCCTGACAAAAACTATCTTTCCGTACTCCCCCTGTTCGATTACCTTCTCAAGGGCTACTGCGGTGGCAAGGATCGTTTTCCCCGAGCCGGCCCCTCCCGTAATGGTAACAAAGGAGATATCCTTGTCCATGAGAAGCTCAAATGCCATTTTTTGCTCCATGTTGATGGGCGTCAGACCCCAGGCGCTGCTTTTGGCATATTTCAGGGGCACTATGTTCTTCCCGTCATACCGGCCTATAACTTTATGGTTGTCGTCATCGACACTGGTAAGATGCAGGAACTGGTTAGGCATCAGGGGTTCTTCCAGTTCCAGTTCCTCTGCCGGAAGGCCGCCCTTGAAAATCAGGTTCATTCTGTCTGAAGATGCATAAGCATAGCAGATTCCCGTATACAGTTCGTCGCTCTTGATCTTGTCGTTGGTGTAGTCCTGGGCCTCTATGCCGAAAGAATCGGCCTTTATGGCCATATACACGTCTTTCGTAACCAGGATGGTAGGTATGTCCTTAATGGCATCCTTAAGGTTCCTGGCCATGGCAAGTATCCTGGTGTCATTTTTATTGGTATCGATCCCGGCCGGAATGCAGGCCATATCCATATGATCCAGCTCGATGCGAATGATTCCGCCATTCCCGGTCCTGATGCCTTCGGCCAGATTGCCTTTTTCCCTAAGGTTGTTCAGTTCCCTTGCGGCTATCCTTGCATGATAGCCTACCATGCCTTCACGTTTCTTTACATCGTCCAGTTCTTCAATGGCAACGATGGGAATGATGACATTATTGTCCTCAAAATTGTAAAAGCAGTACGGATCGTGAATTATTACACTGGTATCCAGTATGTAATTTTTAATCATATGCGATCCTCCAGTTTTCTTCCTCAGTATCTTATTATTCAGGCAGTCCCACCTTGTATACGCTTCTCCTGTCAAGGGACCAGACCGGCTCCGAGAACTGGCCGGCTTCTATATTCCTGGTGGCGTTCTGGTAGTCGAACACCCTGGCGTCAATCATATCGATATGATGCAGCAGTTCCGCTTCAAGAAACAGCGGTTTTTTCGGGCTTCCAAATTCAGCCTCGTAATGATGGCTCACCACCATGTGTTTTAGCAGGAGCATGACTTCATCAGATGCCCCCACGCTGGCGCCGGCCCTGTCAAGCTCTTCGACCCCCATGACGATGTGGCCAAGGAACTGGCCTTCCTTCGAGTATTCGGCCATTCCCAGCTCATTGCTGACAAGCTCTCCGATCTTGGCCAGGTCATGTATAATGATTCCCGCAAAAAGCAGGTCGGTATTAATGCCTTCATACACCCCCGCTATGGCTTCTCCGAGCCGCAGCATTCGCATAATATGGTACAGCAGGCCGCTTTTCATGGCATGGTGAAGGCTCTTTGCAGCCGGATAATACATAAGCCTTTCTTCCTTGTCATCAAGGAGCTTCATCACGACCGAGCGGATCTCGGTATTTTTAATTTTCGCAGCATATGAATATATCTCCCCGATCATCTCTTCCGGAGGAACAGGCGCAGTGGGGACAAATTCTCCTATCAGTTTCTGATCCTCGTCATCGGCTATTTTGACCTTATTCAGCGTAAGCTGCGGGGTTTCTTTCCACATGTCGACCCTGGCATTGACATAATACAGCTTGTAAGGCAGCAGGGAACTGAGCTCGGTTTCCCCGGCATCCCACCATTTTGCCTGAATGCTGCCCGTACCGTCAGCAAAAACTATATCAAGGTATGTCTTTTTCGTGGAGGAGATTTTAAGTTCCACTGACTTAAGAAGATATATCCCGTTTATTACTTCTCCTGCCTTTAAATCGGAAATCTTTACTCCTTCGAATTTCATTCCTAACCCGTACCTCCCCCTTCAGTATCCGGTATTGCTATATAGGATATTGTACACTATTACGTACAAAGAAGGTATAAAAAAACACGAGCTAACCGCTCGTATTTTTTATATGTCCCAGATATCCACGATCCTGTATTCGGGCTTCCTGATAAGATCAATTTCTTTTGGCTTTATGAGCATCTTCCCGTTCTCGTCGATCACGACCCTGACTACGGGGCGGTTCGGAAAGTCCTTGTTATACCTCGCAACAAGGCCTTTTTCCCCGGAATTCAGTTTTACCGCGGTTCCGACAGGGTAATTGGCGATATTGCTTATAAAAGCGTCGAGCGCGGCCTTGTCGAAATGCTTGTTGCTCAGGGAGCACATGTAGTCAACTACTTCGTGAGGCATCATTTTTTTCCTGTATATCCTGTCAGTCGTGAGCGCGTCATAAACGTCAGCAATGGCCACTATGCGCGCCGGGACGGGATTATCGTTATTCTTCAGGCCATACGGGTATCCGCTGCCATCCTTGCGTTCGTGATGTGACAACGCTATTATATGGGCCGTTGAACTTACATCACTGGAGTTCCTTAATATTTCATATCCGTAAATTGTATGCTTTTTTACCTCGTCGAACTCATTGATGGTAAGGTTGGTGGGTTTCTGGAGTATCTTCTCGTCTATCATGACCTTTCCGATGTCATGGAGAAGAGCGCCGACGCCCAATTCTTTCAGGCTTTCTCCCTTGATTCCCATCCGGATGCCCGTGATAAGGGACAGGATACACACATTGACACTGTGCGAATATGTATAGTCATCAATCGAGCGGATGTCCGAAAGGTTTGCGATTATATAATCGCTCTTAAGGATGTTCTCCAGGAGCTGTTCGACCATTTCCATGACTTTTTTGCCGTCAATGGATATTTTCATGGTTGGCGTTGTCATTATGTTTTTTATCTTTGCCTTTACATCGAGAACTATTTCTTCCTTGACTACTTCAGGGACCGCAATGCCTCTCGAGATTTCGTCTTCAATATAGATTTCCGTGATGTTATACCGTTTTAGCTGCTCAATTGTCTCCTCGGTGAGCACTGAGCCTGCGGACAACAATACTCTACCATCCAGAGATTGAATGGTACGCGCTATGCAAAAACCTGCCCTGGCCCGCTCAAGGCTTATTTTTCTCACCTTAGTCTTACCCTCCGAAAACTGTGTATATTAATCTTTTATCTTTTGTAAAAGGTACAGGATTCCTGCCAATGCAGTTTCTTTTTCCGCAAATCTATTCCTATATGCTTTTTATCGGCTTTGAAAGGCGATATCTTAACATATGATTATTCCAATAATGGCTTTACAACAGCCATAACGTCACGCTTCAATAATTCGAGCTCCCTGTCTGCGCCTTCCATGGATGAAGAAGAAACCCCGTAGTATATTTTTATTTTCGGCTCGGTTCCGGAAGGCCTGATGCAGAACCAGAACCCGGGATCAAGGGTATAATGGAGGACGTTGGACTTCGGAAGACCGGTTCCCATGCGTTCCCCGGTTTTCAGGACAAGTTTTTCCTGCTTTTCATAATCGGCGATTACCTCAACTTTCCTGGTGCCGACTTTTGAAAGCTCCATGCCTCTCAAAGCAGCCATTGCCGATTCAATTTTCTCCAGGCCCTCTTTCCCTTTAAGAGTGAACGAATCTATCCCTTCCTTAACATAGCCGTACTTTTCAAAAAGTTCCAGGAGCCCCTGGTAAAGGTTCATACTCCTTGATTTGTACCATGCGAAGACTTCGGCTATAAGCATTGAGGCAACAACCGCGTCCTTGTCACGGGCATGGGTCCCGGCAAGGTAGCCATAGCTCTCCTCAAAACCGAACATGAACTTCTTCCTGCCCGTATCGTCCAGCAGCCTTATCTGCTCTCCGATAAACTTGAATCCCGTGAGCACGTCTATGATCTCCACGCCGTAATTTTCGGCAATCTTTCTTGCCATATCGCTGGAAACGATGGTCTTTACAACAAAAGCATTATCGGGCAGGGTTCCTGCCTGTTTTTTCTGCGAAAGGATATATTCCATCAGCAGGCAGCCGGTCTGGTTGCCTGTAAGCGTCACATACTCGCCTTTATGATCGCGCACTACGATCCCCATCCTGTCCGCATCGGGATCCGTGCCTATGATAAGGTCTACATCCTCTTTCCTTGCCATCTCAATAGCGATATCGAAAACGGCTTTCTCTTCCGGGTTGGGATATTTAACGGTGGAAAAATCCGGGTCGGGCATTTCCTGCTCTTTCACCACAATGACATTTTCGAAACCTGTCTCTTTAAGAATCCTTCTGACAGGCTTGTTTCCGGTGCCGTGAAGAGGAGTGTAAATTATCCTTGTATTCTTTCCGACCTTTTCTGAGATTCCGGGATTTATGCAGACCTTTTTGAGCTCGGATATATAAGCGTCGTCGATCTCCCTGCCTATGAAAACAAGCAGGCCTTTACCAATAGCTTCTTCCCTGCTTATGCATCCGATGGAAGATATGTCCGAAACAGCTTCCACTTCCTTTATTACCTCGTCGGATTCACTGGGAGGAAGCTGGCAGCCATCGCTGCTGTAAACTTTGAACCCGTTGTATTCCTTCGGGTTATGGCTTGCGGTTATGACAACCCCGGCAGCGCACCCAAGGTGTCGGACCGCAAAGGATAGTTCAGGTGTTGGTCTGAGTTCGTCGAAAAGATATGCCTTTATTCCATTGGAAGCCATGACCAGCGCTGTCTCGAGGGCAAACTCGTCAGAATAACGGCGGGAATCGTAAGCTATGACTACCCCCTTGCCGTCGGTTCCCTGTTTTTTAAGATAATTGGCCAGTCCCTGCGAAGCTTTTCGTATTGTATACCTGTTCATGCGGTTGGTCCCGGCTCCGATCAGGCCTCTCATACCGCCTGTGCCAAATTCAAGATCCCTGTAAAAACGGTCTTCTATTTCTTTTTCATTGTCCTGAACAGCCAAAAGTTCCTCTTTTGTCTTTTCGTCAAAATAAGGATTCTCAATCCAACTGCGATAAACTTCCCTATAATTCATAAGAACCCTCCGTAGTGTGCATTCAGTCCTGCGATTTTTTCTTCATATTATCGGTCTTCTTGGCTCGACTATCAGCCTTATTGCTGTCCTGTCCTCACCGTCCACATTGATTTCCGAAAAAGCCGGTATGCAAACCAGCTCAATTCCGAGGGGAGCTAAAAAGCCCCTGGCTATTGCAACTGCCTTTATTGCCTGGTTTAAGGCTCCGGCGCCGATCGACTGGATCTCGGCCACTCCCTTTTCCCTGATGACACCGGCAATGGCGCCGGCAACAGAATTGGGATTCGATTTTGACGAAACCTTCAACAGATTCATTTTCGATTACCTCCGGAAATAGTCTTAAGCCTTGTATATTTCATGTATTCTTGTTATTTGGGTCGCTCTTTTTAATTCATCGTCAATGGTTACGACAACTGCATTTATCTGGGTCCTGCCTTTGGCCGGCTCGTGCTGTATGGGCAGGCCCAGAGTAAATTTTCTTATAACCGAATCCCTGTCAACCCCTATCACTCCGTCAGCAGGTCCGCACATCCCCACGTCGGTTATGTAGGCTGTCCCGTTGTCAAGGATCCTTTCATCGGCTGTCTGAACGTGGGTATGGGTACCTATGACGCAGGAGACCCTGCCGTCAAGGTAATAACCCATGGCAATTTTCTCACTGGTCGCTTCGCCATGGAAATCGACCAGGATATAATCCGCCTGGCCCCTCAGGCATCCCAACTCCCTGTCAGCAGCCTGGAAAGGACAATCGGCCGGCTGCTCCATGTAAATGCGTCCGATCAGGTTTATGACAGCAAGCCTGAAGCCGTTCTTTTCAATGATCAGTTTGCCTTTGCCGGGAACACCCCTGGGGTAATTGGCGGGCCGTACTATTCTTATACCCGAATCGATTATCCTCAGGATCTCTTTCCTTGCCCATGTATGGTTTCCCATGGTTATGGCGTCGATCCCGCAGTCGAAAATCTCCTGGGCTATATTATATGTGATGCCTTTACCCCCGGCGGCGTTTTCACCGTTAGCGATACAGAAATCGGGCCGGTATTTTGATTTCAGCGCAGGCAAACAGTTTCTTACGGTTTCTCTGCCGGCTTCTCCGAATATATCTCCGATAAAAAGAATTTTCAACAAATACTTCCTTTCAAAACACGGGAAGCGCATTCACGCTTCCCGCTTCAGACTATTTTGCATATTCAACTGCCCGGGTCTCCCTTATAATGTGTACCTTTATCTGCCCGGGATACTCCATTTCGCTTTCGATCTTTTTAACGATATCCCTTGCAACCATGATCATGCTTTCGTCACTTACGACTTCAGGTTTGACCATGATGCGGATTTCACGCCCGGCCTGGATAGCGTATGATTTCTCAACCTCGGTAAACGAGTTTGCAATCTCCTCCAGTTTTTGCAGGCGCTTGACATACGTTTCAAGGGTCTCTCTTCTTGCACCCGGTCTGGCCCCTGACACTGCGTCCGCTGCCTGGACCAGGACAGCAATAATGGACTGGGGTTCGATATCCCCATGGTGGGCCATCACAGCGTGAATGACTTCTTCACTTTCCTTGTATCTTCTTAAGATCTCGGCGCCTATTGTCACGTGGGTTCCTTCAACCTCGTGGTCTATTGCTTTTCCGATATCATGCAGCAATCCGGCACGTTTTGCCAGATTTACATCCTCTCCCAGTTCTGCGGCCATCAGGCCTGCCAGGTGGGACACTTCAATAGAATGCGACAGGACATTTTGTCCGAAACTCGTTCTGTACTTGAGTTTACCAAGCAACTTTATAATCTCGGGATTGAGTCCATGTACTCCCGTCTCAAATGTCGCCCTGTCACCCTCCTCGCGGATGGTGTTTTCAACCTCTTTCTTTGCTTTCTCTACCATTTCCTCGATACGGGCAGGATGGATCCTTCCGTCTATTATGAGCTTTTCAAGGGCTATCCTTGCTATTTCACGTCTGATCGGATCGAATCCCGACAAAACCACGGCTTCGGGGGTATCATCAATAATAAGGTCAACTCCTGTAAGAGTCTCAAGAGTCCTGATGTTACGCCCTTCTCTTCCGATAATTCTGCCCTTCATTTCATCGTTTGGCAGAGAAACAACAGAAACAGTAATCTCGGACACGTGATCGGCAGCACATCTTTGTATAGCAGTAGCCAATACCTCTTTGGATTTGCGGTTTGCTTCCTCTTTCGCACGTTCCAGGATGTCCTTTACCATGATAGCGGCTTCGTGCTTAACTTCGCCTTCGATATTGCTCAGGAGATACTGTTTCGCTTCCTCGACTGACAGCCCGGAAATGCTTTCCAGTTTCTCAAGCTGTTTTCTATGGATCTCCTCGATCTCGGCCTGCTTGGCCTCGATCTCCTGGATCTGCCTGTTCAGCATTTCCTCTTTCTTTTCAAGAGTATCCATTTTCTTTTCCAGAGTTTCGTCCTTCTGCTGCAAGCGTCTTTCATTTCTCTGGATCTCCAGTCTGCGTTCGCGAACTTCCCTTTCAATCTCAATCCTGCTTTTGTGGATCTCCTCGCGCGCTTCCATCAATGCGTCGCGCTTTTTTCTCTCAGCAATTTTCTCAGCTTCACTTATTATTCGTTGGCTCTCCTTTTCCGCGCTGTCGATTTCCGCCTCAGCTACCCGCTTTCTATGCTCAACTCCCTTTCGGAAGGAAATAAGTGAACTTATTACTGCTATCACGATTCCAACAAAAAGTCCTGCTGCAAGCGACAATAAATCAAAATCAATAATCTTGCTCACCTCCTTGGCTTTTGTTTTTCAAGTTTCATTCATAATCTTCAAATCAATAAAGCAATAAAAATGGCAGCATTGTACATGCATACAAAATGCCATTATGGATTTATTGTATACAGTTTTAAATTTCATGTCAAGAAAGCATGTCTCTCTTGTGCATTTTGGAGGCTTTTATCGTATTTTTCAGCAACATGGTCCTGGTCATCGGTCCTACTCCCCCGGGAACAGGCGTTATGGCGGACGCTTTTGCGCTGACTCCTTCAAAATCCACGTCCCCGGTTAATTTTCCGTCATCCCTCCTGTTCATTCCTACATCGATAACGACCGCGCCTTCCTTTACATAATCGGCCGTAATGAATTCCGATCTTCCGATCGCCACAATAAGGATATCAGCCCTGCTGCATACATCCTTCAGGTTTGCCGTCCTGGAGTGGCATATGGTCACAGTGGCATTCGCATGGAGCATCATCATTGCCATGGGCTTGCCTACTATGTTGCTCCTTCCGACAACAACACAGTTTTTGCCTGCGGCATCGATACCGGCATCCTTCAGCAGTTCCATGATTCCCGCAGGTGTGCAGGGGGCAAAAACAGGCCTGCCGATCATCAGTTCGCCCGTATTATAAGGGTGGAACCCATCCACGTCCTTGTCATGGCTGATCCTGCGGATGACCTTAGCTTCGTCAAGGTGCCGCGGAATCGGAAGCTGAACCAGTATACCGTCAACGGCAGGGTCCTCGTTCAACGCGTCGATCAGGCCCAGGAGCTGATCTTCGCTCGCATCTTCAGGAAGCGCATATTCAAAAGACCTGATCCCTATTTCTTCGCAGTCTTTCTTCTTGTTATTGACATATATCCTTGATGCAGGGTCGTTTCCAACGATAACTACCGCAAGACCCGGTACGATGCCTTTCCCGGCCATATCCCTGATCTCGAGCTTCATGGCCTCCTTCATCCTTCTTGCCAGGTCCCTGCCGTCCAAAAGCTTGTACGCCATATAACTCATACCTCTTGAATACTTATTTTTACCATATTCAGTGTAAAGCAATACTATTCCCTGTGTCAATGATTTAAAACCAGGGACGAAGGCTGAAAGATTTTATCGTTTAATCCCGTTTTGTTGTTATTTCAGTGCTGAAATTGGTAAATTATTATTAAGGGTGTTTTCATCACGTACCGCTTCATGGCATTTTGAGACATTCATGACTTTTTATCAAATCAAATAGTTTGAATGAGGGATCGATACTATGGAGAAGAGGAAAAAAGCATGGGTTACAATTTTAATTTACGATTTCATTACAACAATATTGCCGGTCATATTAATGATTATAGCCTTTACAAACCCATCCTCAAATGCGCTTATTTTAGTCATAATCAGCTGTATACTGGCAATTGCCGGATTTATAGTCCAGTTCCGTATCTTTGCCAGTGTCACGAAAGGACATCAGGCTCTGGTTGAGGCATTCCGTCAGGCCAGGGAAGGAAATCTCAAGATCAGGATGAGGGAAGACAAAAACCTTCCTGTCAGCGGACTTATCAAGGAAGGAAACGATTTTATAAGGGTTTTCAACGAGGTCCTTTCCAATGTGGGCAGGTCAACGGAAGAAGTAAAACACCTTGTCAATACAGTAAAAATGACATCCAGGGAGGCATCGGAGGTTTCAAACAAAATAGCCGCATCCGCTGAAATGGTTTCCAAAGGGGCAAATGAGCAGGCCGAAGATGCGGAAGAGAGCTCCAAGGTCACCTATGAACTGGTCAGCCGTTTTGAGGAAGTTGCAGGCTCGGCTGAGCTGATGATACAGAGGGCAAACGTCACCAAGGATATGGCAGAGTTCGGAAGATCAAATATCAATGAGCTGCTTGAAAAAAGCAAAGAAACAGAAAAAAACATGAATGAGATAAATCAGAAAATAGGGCAGCTCAATGAAATGGCAGTCAGCATCAATAACATTACCGCGACCATAGCCGGCATCGCGAACCAGACAAATCTCCTCTCCCTCAATGCTTCCATTGAGGCTGCAAGAGCCGGCGAAATGGGAAAAGGTTTCATGGTCGTGGCGGAAGAGATCAAGAAACTTGCACAGCAAAGCTATGTTTCGAGTGAAGAAATAAAGAAAATTATCGTGGGTATTCAAAACCAGGTGGATATTACAACCAAAACCATCGCATTGACAACCACAGCGATCCATGAACAGGCAGAATCCGTTAATAAGACTATTGAAACATTTATCGGGATTTCCAATGCGGTTGATGAGCTGTTCACCCAGCTTCTTGACGTAAAAAAGAAGATCTCGGTACTCAACGATTTCAAACAGACGCTGTCCGATTCAATCACCAATATCGCCTCGGTAGCCGAAGAAACTGCCGCGTCTACCCAGGAAATCACCACTTTGATGTATTCACAGATAAATTCCTCGGAAATCCTCGTCCAGCTTTCTGAAAGTTTTGATTCTGTAATCGCAGGTCTCGAGAAAGCTATCAATAAATTCAATTTTGACAGGATTACCGCCAAAAAGCGATCCTTCGCCATCATCCCGCACAATGACATTCCGTTTTTCCACGATACCAGGGACGGCGCCATGGACGCTGCGGTCAAGCTTGGCGTGGATGTTACCTGGCGTGCGCCCCGCGTTCATGACCCGAAACTGCAGGCCGCGCTTATTGATGAAGTTGTAAGCAAAGGTGTGGATGGCATCGGCATAAGTCCTCTTGACACCCCGGAAGTTAGACAAAGCATCAAAAAGGCCCTGGATAAGGGTATAAAAGTAATATTCTTTGATTCCGACATCCCTGGCATCGGAAGGGCAGGATTTATCGGGACCGATAATCGCAAGGCAGGGCAGATGCTTGGTGAACTTGTAAACAAAAAGATGAACGGAAAGGGAAGAATCCTGGTCACTTTCCCTGACAATAACGCCAAGAACCTCAAGGACAGGTATGACGGATTCATGGATGTAATTGGGAAAAGCCCGGATTATGAAGTTTTACTGCGGAAAACAGGTTACGGCGATGTAAATGAAAGGTGGCAGGAAATCAAGAAGATAATACAGCAGGACCCCAGGATCGATGGCTTCGTTTGCCTGGATTCCGCAGGCAGCACCCTGGCATGGAAGCTGAAGGGAGAACTTGGTTTATCTCCTGTATGTGTGGTATTTGACAAAACCGAAGATTCAAAGCTGCCTCTTGAAAATGGCAATACGTATGTTTTGGCCCAGCGTCCGAGACTCTGGGGCGAACTGGTTGTAAGAAGGCTGAATGAGGTTTGCAACGGCAAGACCATCCAGGACAATGAAGACACGGGAACCTATGAAATCAACAAGAGCAACATGAATGTATTCTTTAAATAATACATATTTAATACACCAATATTTCAATATCTTACAACAACAACAAGTAGCCCACCCTTAGTGCTGGGCTACTTGTTTATTTATATTCCTGGTATGTCAATCAGATAATTGACAGTCTTATTTTGATAATAGTTGTAGCTTGAAAATTCATAATCTGCCGGGCTTTGAGCTAATCCTGCTCTGACCGGGTTGTTGTGTATGTAGTTGATTTTACTGATAAACTCTTTTCGGTCAGTAATACCTTCATCAAAGAATCTTGACTGCCAGACATTTCCTGATCTCCCGACCATTTTGTTATACTTGTTCCCGAAATTACCTTTTATTTTATTCATTATAACAGATATATTAAACTCATTTCCTGGTTCGATAATTGCGTGAAAATGATCCGGCATTACTACAAAGGCATAAAGCTTATAATCAAGGTAATATTTATAAAACTCCATTGTTACAATGAACAGTTTACATACTTTAGGGGAAAGGAAAATTTTCTCCCTTCTGTTTGTAACCGAGGTAACATAATATGATGCTCCTGGTTCCAGATAACGTCTTAGTTTTGACATAATATAAATAAAGCCTCCTATGGTATTATTTACTAATTTATCATAGAAGGCTATATCTTGCAATAATTAGGTAAGCCAATACTTAAATATTCAATAACATAAAACGCAGCCCAGCACTAAGGGTGGGCTACTTTGATTATAGTAACTTGCTCCTTAGCTCTTCAGGCGATCTGGGGGAAAGATATCCTAACGGTATATCGAATACCGTGACAGCTCCTGTCCTGCCTTCGGCATTGAGCCTGGCCACGGCACGGGCGTAAGCGACCATGACACTTCCGGTGAATTCAGGATTGCTGTCCAGCTTCAGTGAGAACTCCATGACATGTTTATTCCCGTCAAACCCGGTTTTCCCGCTCCTTATCACGAAACCGCCATGAGGCATGCGGCTGTGATCCCTGCGGAGCTCTTCTTCTGATACGAAATGCACTATGGTATTATAGTCTGCGAAGTAATTTGGCATGGTCCTGATTGCTTCCTCTATTTCAGCCTTATCGGCTCCTTCCCTGGCAACGACGAAGCATTCTCTCATATGCATATCCCGGGCGGAAAGTTCAGGCGTTTCTCCCCTCCTGACCCTGTTGACAGTATCATCAATGGGTATGGTGTATTGGATAGCGTTTTTCACTCCATTTACTCTTCGTATGGCGTCGGAATGCCCCTGGCTGACGCCTTTGCCCCAGAAAGTATAGTTCTTGCCGACAGGAAGCACTGCCTCGGCAAGCAGCCTGTTTATGGAAAATAGTCCCGGATCCCAGCCTATAGATATGGCCGCGGTTTTCCCGGCATCTTTTGCAGCCTTGTCCACGCTGGCAAAGTATTCGGGTATTTTCGCATGGGTATCAAACGAATCGACGCAATTGAAAAGCCCGGCATACCGGGGGCCCTGTTCCGGAAGATCCGTTGCTGAACCTCCGCAAAGTATCAGTACGTCAATATCATCCTTATACTTCGCAATCTCGCTGACATTGGCGATCCTGACACCTTCGGCCATGTTCTTTATGCTACCGGGATCCCTTCTTGTGAAAATGGCAGTCAGTTCCATATCGGGGTTCTGCATTACCGCCAGTTCTACCCCCCTGCCTATGTTTCCGTAACCAAGAATTCCTATCCTTGTTTTCCTTTCCAAGACCTTCATGTTCCTTTCTGTTTAAATTTCGTGCCATTATAATTATCTGCCGGGTAATGCCCGGCAGAAACCTTTTTAATATTATTACAACCATGCATGTTTTATCAAGTGCAATATAGTCAGGCGTCCCTTCTTTCATCCCTAAGGGGCAGCTTCGTTATTTCCATGAAATCAGGGTGAGTCCTGAACGCGGCAAAATCAAGGCAGGATTTTGCTTTGATCCTCATATCCGGATTTATCTCTATTGCACGGGCAAGGAATCCTATGGTGGCTTCGACATCACCTGACAAGGCAGATACCCGTGCCAGGCCGAACAGGATCTCATCGTCGTCTCCTTTAAGCTTAAGGCCTTCCTTATAAAGTCTTGCAGCCTCGGAATAATTCTTCAGGGGTATTACCGCGGAAGCCCAGTTATAATACAGGGCAGGGTCGTCGGAAGTGATTTTGTGGGCCTTCTTAAACGCTTTGACAGCATCCTCGTAGCGTTTTATCATCATCAGCGTGACACCCAGGTTGAAGTGGATAACGTATGATCCCGGATGTTCCGCTGCCGCCTCTTCGTAAACCATTATGGCATCAGGGATCCTGTCTGTGGATATATATATTTCAGCAAGAAGGTTGTATGCCATCTCAAGGCGCTCTTTGCCCATCAGGGACCGGATCAGGCAATCGACGGCTTTATCTGTTTTACCCTTGGCATCATATATCGATGCAAGACTGTAATAAGCCCTGCTGTGTTCCGGCATCAGTTCCACAGCATATTTAAGACTTGCGATAGCGTCGTCGGTCTTTCCTTCATGGCGCTGAGCGACCCCCAGCATATAATATGCGTCCGCATCCCCGGGAGCCAGTTCTGATAGTTTCCTGAAAACCGCGGCAGCTTTCGGCCAGTCGCCCTGTTTTCGGCAGATAAGGCCAAGCATTTTCCAGGCTTCGGTAAACCCGGGATCATTCGATGTTACGATCTCCAGCTGGTTCCTGCATTCAGATTCATCGCCGTTTTCATAGCAAAGTCTTGCAAGAAGATACCTCAGCTTGCTGTCCTCCCTTGATTTCAACGCAAAACGGATATGTTTCTGGGCTTCGGAGGTTTTGCCAATGGCAATGTAACACTTTGCGATATTGACATCCGCCTCGCTCAGCACATCCACATGTTTTTTTGCCGAAGCAAACTGGTTTATGGCCAGGACATATTTATTCAGCGCAAACAGGGACAGGCCGTAAATGAAGCAAACAGCGGAACTTAGCGATTCTGCCTCCTCGCCGGCTTTTTTCTTCGCAAATCCCAGGGGAAAATCGTTGCCAAGCAGGTACAGCGCTTTTTTACAATACCTGATCGCTTCGCTGTACAGTTCGTTTTTATAGGACAGCCAGGCAGCGTTGTAGTAAATGAACGGATTGCTGTTCAGCAAATCAGCCAGGACAGTGCTGATCTCATACGCCTGCCTGATATTTCCTTCAGCGATCAGCTTATCGACTGCGGATAGCTTCCTTATTATATTGTGTTTCAGGCGTTTGTCGGTCACTTCGAGGGTTCCGGTTATAACTGACGGCTTGATTTCATCCTTCCACTCTTCCGGTTTTTTGGTATACTCGTCAAGCTTCCACTCGGTATGTTTCGGCTTTTCTATCTTTTCAATGAGAGGAACATTGGTATTGGATTTCCTTATCCTTGATTTCATCCTGAAATAGTCTGACAAAAGGATAATCCCCGGCAGCAGTATGCCTGCAATTATAAGGACGATCTCGTATTGAGGCACAGAAAAAACCTTATCCATAACGGTCAGTATGCCTGTTGTCAGCATGAACAGCTGTATGGCGAGAACGATAACCGACAGTACCGTAAGCCTGCGAAAGCAGCGGACAGTCATGTATATGGTGAATAAAGCCGTCAGAAAAACGACAAACACCAGGGATACGTTGTAATCAACAGGTATGGGTATGTTCTTTAAAAAATCAAAATTCATGCTTTATCCCCCGAGGACATTTTCATTTCCTCCCAGCGCTCCTTCGTTATAAGAACGCGCCTTGGCTTGCTGCCTTCATATCCGCTTATGATATTGCGCTCTGCCATCTGGTCTATTATCCTGCCGGCCCTTGCATAGCCGACCTTAAACCTTCGCTGGATAAACGATACCGATGCCTGTCCGCATTCAATGACCGCTTCGATGGCCTGGTCGAGAAGCTCGTCGCGGTCGCTGTCCGACGTATCGTCATCATTATTTTTGGCATTATCGTTTATATTCTCAATTATTTCCTGGTCATAACGCGCATTTGCCTGGTTCTTTACAAAGTCGACAACCATCTCTACTTCCTTGTCGGAAACGTAAGCGCCTTTTACACGTATGGGCTTGGGTATGCCGACAGGATAATACAGCATGTCTCCTTTCCCAAGGAGCTTTTCGGCTCCGGCCATATCAAGGATGGTCCGGGAATCCACCTGGGAAGAAACCGCGAATGCTATACGTGATGGTATATTGGCCTTGATGACGCCGGTTATTACATTTACAGACGGCCTCTGGGTCGCTATCACAAGATACATTCCTGCTGCGCGGGCCATCTGGGCCAGGCGGCAGATGGAGTCTTCCACATCGTGGGGCGCTACCATCATCAGGTCGGCAAGCTCATCAATTATTATCACAATCTGGGGGAGTTTAGCCCCTTCTCCTGTCTCTTCGACAGTCGCATTATATCCCAGAAGATCCCTGACTCCCCTGTCGGCAAAAAGCTTATACCGGGCCGTCATTTCCGAAACAGCCCAGCGCAGCGCTCCTGCAGCCTTGTTAGGATCGGTCACGACAGGTATCAGGAGATGAGGAATGCCGTTATAAACCCCCAGTTCGACGACCTTGGGGTCGATCATGAGCATCTTCACGTCCTCGGGAGAAGACTTGTAAAGCAGGCTTATAATGATTGAATTCAGGCAGACGCTCTTCCCTGATCCCGTAGCGCCCGCAATCAGCAGGTGAGGCATCCTTGACAGGTCTATCACCACGTTTTCGCCTGAGATGTCTTTACCGAGGGCAACTGCAAGATGGGATCTGTGGTTTTTGAACTCGTCCGACTCCAGGACGCTTCTTAAACTTATGGGAGCAACCTCTTTATTTGGAACTTCTATACCTATGGCTGCTTTTCCGGGTATCGGCGCTTCTATACGAACGCCTGTGGCGGCAAGGTTCAAAGCTATATCATCGGTAAGGTTTACTATCCTGCTTACCTTTATGCCCGGCGCAGGCTGCAGTTCATACCGTGTAAATGCAGGTCCGACAGAAATATTGATGACCCTGGCCCCTATTCCAAAGCTCTCGAGCGTAGCTTCAAGCTTCTTCGCATTGTCGACGGAACTGCTTTTCAGCTTCCGCATATTGCTTTCGCCTTCTTTTGATCTCGAAAGGAGCTCACAAGGAGGATATACATAGTCAAAATCCATCTCTCCGGAAGGCGCGAGATCTGCCTGAAGCTTCTCTTCCTCGTTTTCTTCAGGCTTTGGTGTTTCCGTACTTTCCTTTTCCCGGGGCTCAGGCGCTGTTTTGGGCGCATGATCCTGTTTCTTCTTCCGCTCAGGTTCCCCTGGTTCAAGATCAAAAACCCTAAGTTTACTTTCTTCCTTTACACGTGAACCTGCAGAAACAGGGGCAGCCGGCTGATCGTTCTTTACAAGCGGAAGATCAGGCCCTTTTTCGGTATTGCCCTGGTCTTCAAGAGGAAAATCCAGCACCCTGCCCTTTCTTCTTCCCGGAACCGCGGCGTCTGCAGGGCTGTCTTCCCTGATCACGAGTTCTTCAAGACTTTTTCTGATGAGCCTTTCTTCGCGTTTTTTTCTTGCGGCATCGACCATGCTGCTGATAGCTTCGCTGGTACCTTTAGCCACGCTCCTGGCCGCATCGTACAGGGAAAGCCTCGTAATAAGCAATGCCAGGATGATCGCGGCGGTCGTCAGAACTATCATGGTCCCGAGCTTTTTGAAAACAAAAAGCAGCGGCACGCCAATGATACCTCCCAGCACTCCGCCGCTGGAAATGAACTCGCCGCGTTTTCCTATCGCGCTGAGACCTTCCTTGTAGAAAGTATCAATATATCTTGGCAATGTCAGGTTTTCATACCTGGATACATCGTAAAGGCCGGCCTGCAGCATTGAAGAAAAAACAACAAGAAGCGCGATGACCAGGTAAAACCTCCTGTCCTGGTGAAGCAATTGGGGCTTAAAAATCTTGATTATGCCGTGGATCAGTATCAGCGGCGGCAGGGCATACGCCGTCATTCCGAACAGGCCGCCGGCGATCCTTGCCAGGAGATCGCCCAGGGGCCCTGTAATGTTGCTGAAATATATGCTGAGGGCCATAAGAATGCCAAAAGCGAACGATATGAGCCCGGTCACCTCGGATCTGAGCCGTCTTGATGCACCCGAAGCCTTGGTGCTTTTTCTTGGTTTTGCTTTTTTCTTTTGTACTTTTCTTGGAGCCACTGGTATACCTCCAATGCCGGAAATGTTATATGGGGCGTCATCCGGATAAGTACCGGCAGTAAAACGGACAGCGCCACTATTTGCCTTAAGACCAATTTCAATATATCATATTGATTTACTATTTGACAATGCGATGCAATAGTGATATGATTTACGATAATTTCACACCCATGTGTGGAGTTGCGCGTTAAAATCGAATATAATCTATAGATAGAGGCGCGTTTTTCAATAGTATCCCGGGTAAGGATAACGGTCCGATGCACCCGGGTGAAAGGGGAAAACGCCGAAGGCACCGGGTGCCGTTACACCAGGTGACCTGGTTGGATGGCGAACAGCCATTCGACTGTCGCTGGCAAAGCGGAGAGCTATCGGTAGATGACTTGTATTGCTCATTGTTGTTATGCAGGCTGCCGGTAGATTATCAGGCAGCTTTTTTGATACCTGACACAAGAGATCCTGAAAGGAGTGCCGATTATGAAAAAAACTTTGTTTACCGGTTCGTGTGTAGCCCTGGTGACACCCTTCACAGACACCGGAGTGGACTTCAAAAAGCTTGAGGAACTGATCGAATGGCACATCAGGGAAGGCACCGACGCCATACTGATCTGCGGAACGACGGGAGAAGCATCCACAATGTCCGACGAAGAGCATAAAGCGGTCGTTAGTTTCGCGACAGAACTGATCAATAAGCGCGTACACGTAATGGCCGGCGCGGGAAGCAACGACACCAGGCATGCCATCGAGCTTTCTCAGTATTGTGAGAAAGTCGGCGTTGATTCCATCCTTTCAGTTACCCCCTACTACAACAAGACTACTCAGGAAGGCCTTTACCAGCACTTTAAAGCCATCGCTGAAAGCATTTCCATCCCGATGGTCCTGTACAACGTTCCTTCCAGGACAAACCTGAACATAAATCCAGCCACGCTGAAGAGACTGGCTGAAATTGATAACATCGTGGCTGTAAAGGAGTGCAACCTCCTCCAGGCTGCTGAAACCTTATACCTTTGCGACGACAAACTGGACCTGTACTCGGGCGAGGACGGTCAGGTAGTGCCCCTGCTTTCCCTTGGCGGCAAGGGTGTTATATCGGTGGTAGCAAATATAATCCCGGCTGACACCCACAGGATGGTCAAATCTTTCCTTGAAGGAGATATTGAAACAAGCAGGAAACTGCAGATAAAAACCGTTCCCCTCGAAAAAGCCCTGTTCTGCGAGACCAATCCCATACCGGTGAAGGCCGCCATGAACCTGCTGGGGTTCAATGTCGGAAAATGCCGTCTTCCGCTGGTGGATATTTCCGAAGCAGGACTTGAAAAGGTCAGGAAAGCGTTGCAGGAATACGGGCTTTTACAATAACCCCAGCCTTCCTGCACCGTTTAAAATCCCATGAATGTCTGCAGATTTGATAAAACGTATTAATTACCGCGCTATTGGGGGATTTTTGATGATTCGCATATTGCTTAACGGCTGTAACGGAAAAATGGGACAGATCATAGCCAAAACATGTTCATACAGGGAAGGGATGACGATAGTCGCCGGAGTCGACGTGGCCGATAAACCGGGCAACCCGTTTCCCGTATATACCGATGTGTCCGAGGTTAAAGAACAGGCCGACATCATAATAGACTTTTCGCATCCCGGAGCTTTACCGGGTATCCTGAAATATGCAGTGGAGAAATCCTGTCCGATCGTCATAGCCACTACGGGACACAACGACGAGCAGAAAAAGCTGATTGAGGAAGCCTCTTGTTCCATACCGGTCCTCCTTTCAGCCAACATGTCCCTGGGCATCAACCTCCTGATAGAGCTGGTAAAAAGGGCGGCAAAAACGCTTAGCGGATCATTTGACATCGAGATCATCGAGAAGCATCACAACCAGAAAATAGACGCGCCCAGCGGCACGGCCCTTGCCATTGCCGATGCTATCAATTCCGTCCTTCCCGGCGGCGGGATGAAATATGTCTACGACCGACATTCATCCATGCTGAAGCGAACAAGGGACGAGATCGGCATCCATTCGGTAAGGGGCGGCACCATCACTGGCGAGCACATAGTACTCTTCGCGGGCAACAATGAGATGATTGAAATAAAACACACGGCTGTATCCCGGGACCTCTTCGCCGAAGGCGCCCTGAAAGCGGCAGCTTTCCTTTATAACAAGGCTCCGGGGTATTACAGGATGCAGGATATTTTCGAATAGATTAAAAAGCGCATAAGGGAGAGACTTCGTAAAGAGGTTCTCTCCCTTTTAATCAGTCTTTGCCTGCCGACTTGACTTCCAAATAGTAATGCGGTTCTGTCAGCTTTACCTCTGTAACACCTCTTGAAAGATCAAAACCGAAGTTCTGGCGGACAATTTCAATTTGCCCCCGATCTTCCAGTTTTGCAGTCTGCCCTGTGAAGGTCAGATTGCTTCCAAGTTCGCAAACCAAATCGTACCCGCAGATACCTTTGTTCTCACTTGCATTGCAGTAGAAATCAAAACTGGGTTCTTTTTCAAATACGGCATCCATTTTTACGCTCTTTCCGGCAGGAATCGTGATTTCTGCCTCCAGCCAGAACACACGATCCACACCGGTCACATCCAGATTTTCAATCATTCCGTCGGCATAACGCTCCGCGCCGTTTTCGGCCAGAATGCCGTAAGCCATCAGATGTTCTTTCATCAGGCCGAAATACAGCTCAAATCCGTAGTCAGGAGCTTCATCAAAATAGTTTCCGGCATCGGTCAGATCCTGATACTGGTACCTTGCAGCCAACCGGAGAGCTGCCTCCAGATTGGATTCAGTGCGTGTAATCGTCACACCTGTCTCCACGGTCTTCTTTGTATCCCAACCTCCGGTAGCGAAGCCTTGATAGCTTATATTATGGATATCCTTACCGATCACGATGATGTAGCAAGGCACACCATATCCCCGCTCTCCGGGTTGGCTGATACTAAAACCTTTACCCATGATGCCCTGTTCCCTGTCGTACAGTCCCTGGTTAAAACCATAGGACAGAATCTTCGTTTGTGAAAAATCCAGTTCAAACATTATGCGGATGGTGGGATTGGGGATACCGGCATCGTCATTTCTCTCCGGTCCCCAGGCGTCGGTAATCTCATAGACCGTGACGGGAATGTGACTGAAATCCACAAAATCGCTTAAAGCCCGCTGGAGATAGCTCCCATCGGAGAGCAGGCCGCGGTAACCCTCCCAGCTTTCAAAGCGGGCAAGATTCAAACTTCCCGGATTTTCATGGGTCTCATCCCAGTTTTCCCACGCGCCTTCAAACCCACCGGCATAGCTGCCTGCATGCAATGTGGTTTCCAAAACTTCACCGTTCAAAGTTAGGGTTGGCCGTTTTTTACTCAGGTAATTCAAGCTGGATACGAATGGGTATAGGACGCGAACAGTCTGATCCTGTGTATCATTGTTGGTCAGCGTATAGGAATCGGTCACCAGAATATTACGGGAGGATTGATAACGTCCGCCCTCGGGATAACACCGGTTGTAAGAGTTCAGAACATCCTGCCGTTCCTCTTCCGTCAGTTCCGTGCGGGAAGCTGCTTCCTCCTCATTGGAAATCCATATTGGAATCCACGGAGCAAAATCCATGGTAATATTGCGCCGGGCAGAGATCGCGGCATTTTCCTCTCTCAGAGTCAGCGGGAACACGGGCCCGGCATAGGACATGAACGTGCTGCCCCCGTCATGGCCGCTGCCACCTGTCTCACTTCCGGGTGAAGAAATACCGCCTTTTCTTGTCAGGAGGAATCCTCCGATTCCAATAGCCAAAACAAGGCAGGCTGCAATCACAGAAAACCATTTTGCCCACTGGGGCATTCTCATTTTTTTCACGTTTTTTGCATCCTGGATATGTTCGTCGGCAGCTTCGCCTATTATACAGAGCAGATCATTCGCTTTCATCAATAGCCCTCCTTTTCGAGCAGTACCCGGAGTTTCGCCCTCGTCCGGTGCAGCATGGATGTGACCTTGCTCTGTGAGAATCCGAACTGCCGGGCAATGGACTGGATAGAGTCCATATACCAGTAACGACAGAGGAAGACCCGGCGCTCAGTGACTGGCAGCGAGTTCAGAAAATGGTTGAACAGCTTTACCAATTCCTGACGCACAATTTCATCTTCAATACTGCCGGAGCCGGAAACACAATCCTCCAGTTCATCCAAAACAAGGGGCAGCTCGCCGCCGCCTCGCTTCTCCGCGTTCCGCTTTCGCCAACGGTCTATAGAGATCCGGCGCGTGATTTTTCCGAGGTATGTTGAGAGAACTGAAGGGCGATGGGGCGGCATGGAGTTCCATGCGTCTTTGTATGTATCATTGACGCACTCCTGCGCATCCTCCCAACTGTCCAGGATGTTGGATGAGATACTGGCAAGATAGGTGCCGTACTTCAAGGCCGTCTCTGTAATCGCCGTTTCTGAGCGGCTCCAGTACAAGGCAACTATGCTCTTGTCATCCATACTAACACCTCAAATCGATTTGACTTCTTTTTAAGGCCTTTCATTTATCTACTCGCAGAAAATCGGATTTCATTGCGTGAAAATGATAATTATTTTTCTTTTTTAAAAGCGGCAGTCCGATTAAAGACTGCCGCAGAGTATCAAATTACGGTTTGTTATTCTTTCCGTCAGCTAACCACCTTGAATAACCTTCCTTACGTAAGATGCCCAGGGTGTCCGCTTTTTTTGCTTTACTGATCAGCCTGCTGCGCAGGAGCAGGCCTTAAGTACCTGTCGATAACAGGGTTGATAAAAAAGTTCAGGACAAGTCCCGGCAGGGCAAAACCCAATAATAAGTAGTATATATATACTATAAATAATACTGTGCCGTTTCCTGTCAGTATCACCACGAGCATCGGAGCCATGACAAGAATGAAGCAAATCAGAAGCACCAGCAGGTTTGGAAGGAACTTGCCCATGCTGAACAAAAATGCATTCTTGTAAAGGTCTCTCAACTTAAGCTCATATGTAACCATCATGGGATATATATACATGTTCATCATGAGGAACAGGATAAAAGCAATAATCAGCAGCCCGTTGGCCAGCTGGAACATGAAATTCGCCCCGCCGGCTGTGAGCTGGTCATACAGGTAAAAGTCCACGAACATTACAGCGGTTATTGCAAGGTTTATAAGGCAGACAGCGATTCCCTGCTTCAGGTTTTCTTTCATCTTTTCTATAAAATCCGACCAGTAGAATGTCGGCTGTTCATACGAGAAACAGCGAAGAAGATATGTCATGCCCGCCTGGGCCGGGCCTACCGTGACCGCCGGTATGACCATCAGGAATATCATGAAAGGAAAGCCGTAGATCATCATAATGATAGCCATATCCTCCTGGTTCGCGATGAACGGCATAAACATATCAGTTACGAAAGCGCTAAGAAAATATGATATGATAATCGAAGGGATATTGAAAACGATAAATAACAGGTTCATGCTGATAAGTTTCCAGAACTTTCTGCCAAAGACCTGAAAGAATATCGTAAACCTGCTTCTGTTGTCCACATATTTTTCATCCGGCGCCACATCAAAGATTTTTTCATCTTCCGTCATAACATTCCCTTACCTTTTAATCAGTTTTTAATTTGCATTATCCAGCATTCCAAGTTACTATTAATCATAAGTATATCATAATAATAATAGAAATAATAATTTAACGGAAGTGTGAACATGATAAAGCTTTATATCAAACAGAAGGTCTTTACCATCGGAGACAAATACAATATTTTCAACGAGCAAGGCCAGGTTGTATTTACCGTCCAGGGCGAGATTTTCACCTTTGGAGCAAAAATCCACATTTATGATGCCACAGGCGTGGAAGTATATTATATTGAGCAAAAACTGTTCAGATTTCTTCCCGAATATAACATTTACAGCGGGAATAATCTCGTCGCTACAGTTAAAAAGGAGCTTTCTTTTTTCAGGCCGAGACTTATGATAAGAAGTCAGTTCGGAGATTACACTGTCGAAGGCAATCTTTTCGGAATGGACTTTGCCATTCTGTGCAATGGCATTGCCTTAGGCGAGATCCACAAGGCCTGGTTTTCCTGGGGAGACAGTTATGAACTTATCGTGAATAACGATGACGATGTTCCCCTGTTCTGCGCACTGGTTATTGCAATCGATAACTGCATCCATAATGAAAACAGATGATGGATGATCTTTACCATCCGTCTATCACTTCCAATAATCTGTCTATTTCTTTCTCATAGCTGTTGCCTGCTCTTTTTGACAGAAGCAGTTCTTTTCTGCCGTTTTCATAATCCCCTCTATAAATGTAGAGGGCTCCAAGCAGGTAGTGTCCCGATTCAGGATCCATTTCTATCAGCTGCCTGGCATGTTCCATGCCTTCGTCCCATTTGTCCTGCATGACCTCGGCTACCGTAAGTCCCCATAACGCCTCAACCCTTACCCCCAAACCGGAAGGCTCCAGCGATAGTATTTCTTCCGCGAGTTTTTCAGCTTTTGGCCAGTCTTTTACCATGTTGTATGACTGAAGTTCCTCAAGCATGGGAAAAACACGGTTCATGGGGCCGTAAAAACCATAAAGAAGACCGGCCACAGCTACGCATACAGCGATGAAAGCTGCCCTGGCCCCTGATATCCATAATACCGACGGTCTTTCATTCTTCCTGAAGAACGCTCCTGCGATCAGGAATCCGCCCACAAGGCCTCCCAAATGTGCAAAATAGTCTATCCTGCTGTCCATAAAACCTGATACCAGTCCCAGAACGATTATTGCCACCAGGTTAATTCCAACCGAACTGAGCAGGAGAGCAGGTTTTTGGAGAATAAAATAAAGCATGGCTCCCATCAGGCCATATATGGCCCCGGAAGCTCCCACGGCGGGAGTGGTCGATAAAGCGAAGCTCGCTATACTTCCCATGAGACCAGACAGGATATATATGGCTATGAACTTCTTTCGTCCATATATAAACTCAGTCTGTGTCCCAAGGTAATACAGTCCGTAGCAGTTGGACGCGAGATGCGCTATCCCGGCATGCAGAAGCATGCAGGTCAGGAACCTCCAATACTCGCCTTTAAGGATCAGCGCGTTGTTCTTCTCGCCGAATTTCGTCAATACATAATATGATTCGCCGGTTTTCAGCGATATGAGTTCCAAAACCAGCCATACCAAAACATTCAGCGCGATCAGGACATAAGTGAGCGCAGGACGTCTGAATACCGGCTTCAAACCGGCGTTGTACCGACTTTCATCATTAACTTCCTGATCAGCCTGCATGGGTTCGTTATTGCATTCCATAAAGTCTCCGTTCGGTCTTTCCGCATTCGCCGCGTTTTTATATATAAATACATAATAACATTAAAGAGACTTTTTCGCGACAGAACTGCAAGAATTCCTAAGCTATGCAGCTTACCATGCTTAATTATATGCTGTTAAGCAGCATGCTGCATGCGAAAGCCCAGCGATGACATGACAAATCGGGATATTTCGTCCGTGACAAAGCGATGATCCGGACATGTCATTCCGAAATGAAAATAAATTGCTGTTTTTATATTGACATCGTCAGATACAGTAGGTATAATAAATCTTGCTGTTCTTGACCATATGCGGCTGTGGTGGAATTGGCAGACACGTACGTTTGAGGGGCGTATGCGCGAGCGTACCGGTTCAAGTCCGGTCAGCCGCACCAAACAGCTCCATCGAGAAATCGGTGGAGTTTTATTTTATTTTTTTGTCTGTCAGGGGTGCGATGAAGTGAATCCTTCAGAATCCTCAAAAGGTTATCTGGAAGGCTTTAAAGATGGTATCCCAATCGGGCTTGGATACCTGTCTGTTTCTTTCTCTTTTGGCATTATGGCGGTAAATACAGGTCTCTCCATGTGGACAGCCGTCTTGATATCCATGACTAACCTGACCTCTGCGGGCCAGTTTGCCGGTATAAAGCTCATAGCCGGCGGAGCCTCATACATAGAAATGGCGCTTACCCAGCTTGTAATAAACCTCCGGTATGCGCTCATGTCCCTGTCTCTTTCCCAAAAGACCGATAAGTCTTTCGGAATTTTGCACAGGGTAGTTTTATCCTTCGGAATAACAGACGAAATCTTTGCCGTTGCCAGCGGAAAACCACGTGACATAGGAAAAAACTACATGTACGGACTGGTTACAGCCCCTTACCTGGGCTGGTCGGCCGGAACCCTCCTGGGCGGTGCGGCAGGCAATATTCTTCCGGCATCTGTTGCGTCGGCGCTTAATATTGCTTTATACGGCATGTTCATAGCCATAATAGTCCCGCCTGCAAAAAAATCAAGGCCGGTACTGCTGGTGATCCTGATAGCCGTGACTCTTAGCTCGGTATTCGAATATGCTCCCTATTTCAATAAACTGTCCGGAGGATTTGCCATCATCATCTGCGCTGTCGCAGCTTCGCTCATAGGAGCCGTATTCTTCCCGGTAAAGGAGGCGACGGAATGACACTGGTTCATGTGCTTGTCATGGCAGGCGTGACTTACCTGGTACGGATGCTTCCTTTCGTCCTTTTCAGGAAGAAAATAGAGAACAGATTTATAAAATCATTTTTATACTATGTTCCATACGCAGTGCTGGGAGCCATGACCTTCCCGGCCATATTCTCGTCGACGACTTACGTTTACTCGGCAATTGCGGGCACTGCGGTGGCTGTTTTTCTTGCCTTCAGGGAAAAGAGCCTTCTGACGGTAGCTTCGTTTGCATGTCTTACCGTTTATATTGTTGAAGGGCTGATAAAGCTCTTCTGAATCGCTGCAACCTCAGCCGCTAATAACTGATCATGTAAATGTGGGTGCTTTTGGGAATTTCTACGGTGCGAGAACCTTGATCCCGAGGGATTGGAATATTATGTAAAATTGAAGCAGAGGAACCGTCCCCCTGCTTCGGGATTTTCATTCCAATACGGACAGCAGCTGACCGGGCTCGTCTATGATAGTCTTTGCCCCCTGTTCTTCGAGGATCTCCCGGGTTCTGAATCCCCATGTGACGCCAATGAATGTTAAGTTTGAATTTCTTGCCGTCATGGCGTCTACTTCCGAATCCCCGACATAAACAGCTTTTTCGGGAACGGATCCCAGTTCTGCAAGTGCCTTGAGCACCGTATCAGGCGCAGGCTTTCTCGAAACGTTATCCGACTCTCCTGCAGCAACGTCGATATAATCGCCGAAATAATCCCGAACAAGCGCTTTTACAGCCGCATCGAATTTATTGGATACAACAGCCAGCTTATACCCTCTGTCTTTCAGTTCCCGGAGCGTCTCCATGATCCCGCTGTAAGGGGCAGTCTTGTTCTGCATGTTCTGCGAGTAATGGTCCTTGAACGTTTTCAGGCATTTTTTATATAAAGGATTGTCAGCGCCTTCGGGGATGGCAAGTTCGATCAGCCTGCCTACCCCGTTGCCCACAAAAGTGCACACTTCTTCAAGGCTTCTTTCAGGAAAACCGTAAAAAGCCATGGCATAATTGACGCTATCCTTCAGATCCTCAAGGGTGTCAAGCAGTGTTCCGTCCAGATCAAAGATGATAGTGTCGTACTTTTTAATTTTCATTCACTCCTTACTTATGATACAGCTTCTTGGTCTGATACCGGGGTTCACATGTTACATTGATGCCCAGCTTATGAAATATATTTTCGTCAACACGCGAAAGAATAACCGTCGAGTGGGCCTCGCTACCCCGAAGCTTGGAAAGCTGCTCCATAGCGAGTGCCGCGGTCGGGTTTGTCGCAGCGCATATCGAAAGGGCTATCAGGATCTCATCTGTATGCAGACGGGGATTACGGTTCCCCATATGTTTCACTTTCAGTTCCTGGATCGGTTCTATTACTATGGGAGAAATCAGGTGTATATCATGATGAATTCCGCCCAGTTCTTTAAGCGCATTCAACAGGGCCGCCGCCGAAGCTCCGAGCAGCGAAGTGGTTTTCCCGGTGATTATACGGCCGTCGTTGAGCTGGATGGCCACTGCAGGCGCGCCCGTCTCTTCAGCCCTCTTTAAGGCTGCTTCAACTGTCGGCCTGTCTTTCGTGGATATCCCCAGTTGCTTCATCAGCAGCTCAAGCCTGTATACTTCCGTCTTGTCGGCCAGCCCCTGCCTGTGTGAACAATAGGTACTGTAATACCTTCTTATTACCTCCTGTTTGGCGGCATCGCAAACTGCGTCATCATCAGTAATACAGAATCCCGCCATGTTGACTCCCATCTCGGTCGGGCTCTTGTATGGCGATTTGCCGTCTATTTTCTCCAATATTGCATTCAGGACAGGAAAGATCTCTATATCCCTGTTGTAGTTGACGGCAGTGACGCCGTAGGCTTCAAGATGGAAAGGATCTATCATGTTGACGTCGTTGAGGTCGGTAGTTGCAGCCTCGTACGCAAGGTTAACCGGGTGCTTGAGGGGAAGGTTCCAGATCGGGAAAGTTTCAAACTTGGCATAACCCGCCTGGACTCCGCGCTTGCTTTCATGATAAAGCTGGGACAGGCAGACAGCCATTTTCCCGCTCCCGGGTCCCGGGGCGGTAACCACGACAAGCGAGCGCTCAGTTTCTATATAATCATTTTTTCCATAACCTTCGTCGCTGACAATCAGGGAAATATTTGAAGGATAGTCGGGTATCGGATAATGCCTGTATACCTTCATGCCAAGGTTCTCAAGCCTTTTCTGGAACTGGTCGGCAGTGTATTGCGAACGGTAATGGGTGATGACCACGCTGCCCACGTACAGGCCGATATCGCGGAACGCGTCGATAAGTCTCAGAACATCAAGATCATATGTTATTCCAAGGTCTCCCCTGCGTTTGCTTTTTTCAATGTCATCGGCATTTATGGCGATAACTATCTCTGCCTGGTCTTTAAGTTGAAGAAGCATCCTTACTTTGCTGTCGGGCTGGAATCCCGGAAGCACCCTTGAAGCGTGGTAATCGTCGAAAAGTTTTCCTCCGAACTCAAGATACAGTTTCCCTCCGAAGTATGATATGCGGTCCAGTATCTTTTGGGACTGAAGACTGATGTACTTATCGTTGTCAAAACCTATTTTAGCCATGGTTAGCTCCTGTATCTCCGATTTATGGAACATTGGACTTACGTCCTATCAAACAATAGCACAATGGTTGCATCGAGTCAATCTCCCACCTGTGATTTCGGCTGTCTAAGGCAATTTATAGCTGGTTAAGGGTGCGGCTTAAAAACTCCCTGGTCCTTTCCTGGACAGGATTGAGAAGCACCTGTTCCGGGGGACCTTCTTCAACGATTACTCCCTGGTCCATGAACACGACCCTGTCTGCGACATCCCTCGCAAACCCCATTTCATGGGTTACGATCAGCATGGTAAGCCCCAGTTCAGCCAGTTCTTTCATTACCTTCAGGACTTCGCCCACCATTTCAGGGTCCAGGGCTGATGTGGGCTCGTCAAAAAGCATCACGTCGGGCTCCATGGACAGCGCCCTTGCGATGGCGACCCTCTGCTTCTGCCCGCCCGAAAGCTGTCTGGGCTTTGCGTTGATATACTGGTCCATTCCGACCACCTTCAGGTATTTCATGGCCACCTTTGTCGCTTCTTCCCGCGAACGCTTCAGGACCTTCATCTGCCCTACGATGCAATTGCCAAGCACGTTATAGTTATTGAACAGGTTGAACTGCTGGAACACCATGCCAAGCTTGGTGCGATAGGCATGTATGTCATGCTTTTCATCGAGTATGTCTTCGCCCCTGTATATGATCCTGCCGCCGCTGGGCTTTTCCAGCAGGTTGATGCACCGAAGCAGCGTGGACTTGCCCGATCCGGACGACCCGATGATGCAGACCACTTCGCCTTTTTTAACTGAAAAATCTATATCCCTGAGGACTTCATTGGTCCCGAACGTTTTGCTCAGGTGCTGTATTTCAATAATAGTTTCCATATCTTCCCCCTGTGGCTTATGCTATCCTGCGTTTCAACTGTTTTTCCTGATCATGTCTTCCGGCCTGGCCACCTGCATCTGGTTGCCCGCCAGGATGAAGTTTTCGGGCCCGTCCAGTTTCTTTTCGATCAGCCTGAGTATCCGCGTGACCGTGAAGGTCATTATGAAATAAATAAGGCAGGCGATAAAGAAAGGCGGATAGAAAATAAACGTGCTGCCGGCGATGGACTTGGTCGTGAAAAACAGTTCTGATACCGAAATCACGTTCAGCACCGAGGTATCCTTGATGTTTATCACGAACTCGTTGCCGGTGGCAGGAAGTATGTTCCGGATGACCTGGGGCATAACCACGTAGACCATGGTCTGGAAATGGTTCATGCCAATGGCGTGGGCAGCTTCAAACTGGCCCTTGTCGATGGATATTATGCCGCCCCTTACGATCTCGGCCATATATGCCCCGGTATTTATCGAAACGATAAATATGGCCGCCGCATATCTGTCCATATCGATTCCCAGCGCTTCCGCCGAACCGTAATATATGACCATGGCCTGGACCATCATGGGCGTACCGCGGAAAAATTCGACATATGCCGAAAGAAGCCAGTTTATCACCTTAAGCAGCGGCTTCCTCCACCCGTGTTCCGGAATGGGAATTGTACGAATGACTCCCACTACCAGGCCGATTATGAAACCGAAAATCGTTCCTATTACAGAAATATACAGCGTCATGGCAGCGCCGCGCAGGAACATCTGCCAGTTCTCGCTCAGAATCGTGATAATTTTTTGAAAAAACATATTCTATCCTATATCCTCCCCGGCAGCAAAAATGAATGCAGGCCATGTGAACGATCCATATGACCTGCATTCACCATTTTGTTCATCAGTTCGAAGAAGGCTGGTTCCTGATGGCTTCATCCATCAGCCTTACGCGTTCCTCCTGGGAAATCTCCTTAAGTATCTCGTTTATTTTTGCTGTCAGTTGGCTTCCCTTTTTGACGCCAACTGCAATAGCCGTATCTTCGGGCGAGGTTTCAAAGCCGCCGTCGGTCAATTCTATCATCTTGAAGTTGGGGTTTGCGGCTTCTGCGCTTACACCCTCAGGTCTTTCCGAAACATATCCGTCGATTATTCCCGATTCCAGGGCAACGCGCATTGCAGGAAAATCATCCATTGCCTCCAATTTATTGACGCCCTCGATCTGGTCGATAACGGTATAATGGAACGTGTTCAGCTGGGCCGTTATCTTAGCGCCTTTGAAGTCTTTCAATGAAGTGGCGTTTTCATATGGACCGCCTTTCTTAACGACTATTACCAGGTCGGATTCGTAATATACATCGGAAAAGTCGATCTCTTTCAGGCGATCCGCAGTAGGCGACATTCCTGCGATGATAAGGTCGATCTTGCCAGAAGTAAGGGCGGGAACAAGACCAAGCCATTCGGTCTTCACGATCACGAGCTCTTTGCCAAGGCCCTTGGCTATCCTCTTGGCTATTTCAACGTCATAACCCGCTGCATATTCAGAGCTGCCCTCTATCCTGACAGCGCCATTGGAGTCATCCTGCTGCGTCCAGTTGAACGGAGCATAGCCGCATTCCATTCCGACTCTCAGGATCTTGTCGTCTTTTTTGGCGCCGCATCCGGCGACCAGGGTCAAGCATAACATGACTGCGATAACGATTGATAATACTCTTCTCTTCATATACTATTCTCCTCTTTTTTAGGATTAAGGCCTCAACAGCCGACTATACGCCAATTTTCTTATATTATATATTGCGATATGACACATTTCAACTAAGGCACGGACATTTTGCAACTTTTTATTTTAAAAATTTCATTTCTCTTATTATACGATTTATACGATCCAGAATCACTCACCAGGAAAGCTCAAGCTTGAAAATATAATTGCAGGCTTTTATAATAAAGATCATATATAAATCACAACAAGGTGGACAGTATGAAAAGCAAAACAATATCTATCCTTCTGTGTGTATTACTATGTTTATGTCTTGTAAGCTGCGGCAACCCAAGCAATTCCGATTTGCCGGCGGATCCTGAAAATAAAAGCAGTTCTTCAGAAAAGCAAAATACAGACAATGAAAAAAAATATTCCCATGGATCGGAAAACAATGAAGATAAAAGCGCAGATACTGGCAATACAGAAACAGTTTCCAATGCAAGAACTGAAGTTCCCCTTGGCGAAGCCTTTAAGTCTTCAGGTACTTATGAAGATGAACTTTCGGCATACAATTATGAATACGAGTTTACTGTCCTTGACTCTAATCCCATGGAAGCATCTGCCCCGGAAGATTACGGTTTTCCAACCTATAACGGAGCTGAGCTCAGGATCCTCGATGTCAGAATCTCCGCCAATATAACGGTAATTGACGATAAAAACAAGTCTTCCTATTTGTATGATTTCATGCCACGGTTATGGGGGTCCGACACACCCCATGCAGGTGGAATATTTGCAGTAAAATACTGGGGATTCGACGGATGTCTGGACGATAATCTGCATGATGTTACTGGCTTTAAAACCCTGAAAAGCGGAGAATCCGGTTCTTACACAGCAGAAGGGAAAGTCATAATTTCTGTCATACCGGGCGAATCAATGTATTTTGTAATAAGCAGCCCTGATGATAATTTTATTTACTTTTGTATTAAATAACAGCAAAGCTGTTCTTATGTCTGTTCGAAGGTTGAGTGAAGCAAGGGGACGGTTCCCCAAGTGAAGCAAGGGGACGGTTCCCCTGCTTCATATTTTATTTTTCCATTATACTTTTTCATAATGCATATATGCAGCCAAACCCTATAGCGCGCCTATTCACCCGGCACGATGGGAAGGCTGCTTTTTGTCGCATTCTGACAAAATACCGTCCGTGGATGGAACAAACTTAGGTATACTCTTATCCATGAATATGTTGTATAATAATACACAAAATTGCATGCAAACTTTGAAAATCCAAATGACAAGGAGCATATTTATGCCTAAGCGAACAGACATCAGAAAAATCATGATAATTGGTTCAGGACCCATTGTCATAGGACAGGGATGCGAGTTCGACTACTCAGGGACACAGGCCTGCAAAGCCCTCAAAAATCTTGGATACCAGATAGTCCTGGTCAATTCCAATCCGGCCACCATCATGACCGATCCGGCAATGGCCGATTCTACATACATTGAGCCGCTGAACCTAAAAAGGCTTACCCAGATAATTGAAAAAGAAAGACCTGATGCTCTTCTCCCCAATCTTGGCGGCCAGACAGGACTGAATCTGTGCCTTGAACTGCACAAGGCCGGGATTCTCAGGAAATACGGCGTAGAAGTCATCGGCATAAAGGTTGACGCCATTGAAAGAGGAGAAGACCGAATCGCCTTTAAGGAGACCATGAAACGCCTTGGCATTGAAATGCCAGGAAGCAGGCCTGCCTACAGCGTGGAAGAGGCCCAGCAGATTGCCCAGGAGCTGGGATTCCCTGTTGTGGTCCGTCCAGCCTATACGCTGGGAGGCACAGGCGGCGGCCTGGTATATAACGTTGAGGAACTGCAGGCTGTCGTAAACCGCGGTATAGCGGCCAGCCTTGTTGGACAGGTCCTTATCGAGGAATCGGTACTCGGCTGGGAAGAACTTGAGGTTGAAGTGGTTCGGGATTCAAAAAACCAGATGATAACAGTATGTTTCATTGAAAATGTAGATCCAATGGGAGTACATACCGGCGATTCCTTCTGCACGGCGCCCATGCTGACCATAAGCAGTGAGCTGCAGCAACGTATCCGGGAATGTGCCTTCAAAATAGTCGAGGCAATCGGCGTCATCGGCGGTACCAATGTCCAGTTCGCCCATGACCCGGTCACCGACAGACTGGTGATAATCGAGATAAATCCGAGGACCAGCCGTTCTTCCGCCCTGGCCTCAAAAGCCACCGGCTTCCCCATAGCCCGGATTTCGGCAATGCTGGCTGTAGGAATGACGCTGGATGAGATTCCGTACTGGAAGGAAGGCACGCTGGACAAATATACACCGTCGGGAGATTATGTCGTTGTTAAGTTCGCCCGCTGGGCTTTCGAGAAGTTCAAGGATGCCCGGGACAAGCTGGGAACCCAGATGCGCGCCGTCGGCGAAGTAATGAGCATAGGCAAAAACTTCAAGGAAGCTTTTCAGAAAGCGATTCGTTCCCTCGAAACGGGACGGTATGGCCTGGGATTTGCCGGGATGTACAACAGCATGACATCTGAAAAGCTGCTGGAACTGCTCATCGAGCCTTCAAGCCAGCGTTACTTCATCATTTATGAAGCTCTTCGCAAGGGCGTCTCAGTAAAGGAAATAAACCGGATCACCCACATCAAGGAGTGGTTCCTGGAACAGATTAAAGAGCTGGTGGATCTTGAGGAGGAGATCCTGAGACATAAAGGCGGTAAGCTTCCCGACGAACTGCTCATAAAGGCCAAAAAAGACGGTTTTTCAGATCGTTACCTGGCAATGCTTCTTGAATGCAAAGAATCCGACATCCGCCAATGGCGGACTGCCATTGGCGTCACGGAAGGCTGGGACGCCGTTCCCGTCAGCGGCGTTGAAAACGCGGCATATTACTATTCCTCCTACAGTATCGGGGATAAGATTCCTACAAGCAACAGAAAGAAAGTAATGATTCTTGGGGGCGGTCCGAACCGTATCGGCCAGGGTATCGAATTTGACTACTGCTGTGTCCATGCAGCCTTCGCATTGAGGGATCTCGGATATGAGACAATAATCGTGAACTGCAATCCCGAAACTGTTTCCACCGATTATGACACGTCGGACAAGCTTTATTTCGAGCCCCTTACGGTGGAAGAAGTGCTGAGCATATACAACAAAGAGAAACCGATGGGCGTTATCGCGCAGTTCGGTGGCCAGACTCCCCTCAACATAGCCAGGGAACTGGAAGCTGCTGGTGTCAAAATCCTGGGTACTTCCCCCGACACCATAGATCTTGCCGAGGACAGGGACAGGTTCCGTGATATCATGGACAAGCTCGGCATACCCATTCCCAGATCCGCTATGGCCTGCAACCTTGATGAAGCCCTCGACGCGGCAAGAGAGATAGGATACCCTCTTATGGCACGCCCTTCCTATGTCCTTGGCGGAAGAGGCATGGAAGTATGTTATGACGAAGAGTCGTTAAGGAACTATATGAACGCGGCATCCGATGTGTCTCCTGACAGGCATGTCCTTATCGACAAGTTCCTTGAAAACGCCATTGAATGCGAAGCCGATGCGGTGACTGACGGCCATTCATGTCTCGTTCCGGCGGTCATGGAACATATAGAGTATGCAGGCATCCATTCAGGAGATTCGGCCTGCGTGATTCCCCCCGTCAGCATACCGGATAAGCATATCCGAACCATTATTGCATATACTGAGAAAATCGCCCGCGAGCTTGGAGCAATAGGCCTGATGAACATACAGTACGCCATTTTCAATGACACGGTCTATGTCCTGGAAGCCAATCCCAGGGCATCACGAACCGTACCGCTGGTATCAAAGGTATGCAATATATCAATGGCAAGACTGGCGACCGAAATGATCATGGCAAAAGAGACAGGCATAAAGGCAGGGCTTCCTTCAATACAGCCGGGCGTGATAAGTCATTACGGTGTCAAGGAGGCTGTATTCCCCTTCTACATGTTTCCTGAGGTCGACCCTGTACTGGGACCTGAAATGAAATCCACGGGCGAAGTCCTTGGTTTGTCCGATTCATTCGGTATCGCTTTTTACAAGTCCCAGGAAGCAGCACAAGTCGAGCTGCCTACCTCGGGAACTGTTCTCATAAGCGTAGCCAGGAGGGACCGCCCCGGTATATTGTCAGTGGCAAGGGAATTCAGGGACCTTGGGTTCAGGATAAAGGCCACAGCCGGGACCCATAAGTTCCTGGCCGGGAACGGGATCGAGGCCGAAGTAATCAAAAAACTCCATGAAGGAAGGCCCAATATCATCGACGGGATTCTCAACAATGAAATACAGCTTATCATCAACACTCCCCTGGGGAAACGGGGGCAGTCAGACGATTCCTACATCCGAAAAGCCGCGATAAAATACAAGATCCCCTATATCACCACCGTCCCTGCGGCCCATGCCAGCGCTCTCGGCATAAAAGCGTGCCTGACCGAGTCCCCGGACCACAACACGGTAAAATCCCTGCAGGAATATCATAAATGAAGCAAGGGTAACGTCCCCTTGCTTCACTCCAGCAGGTTTTCCACCCCGTTCATGAACTTCTGCCAGTTGACGTCTTCCATGTAGATGCAGAAAAGCACTTCATTTATGCCGTTATCCTCAATAAATTCGACTATGTTCTTTCCGGTTGAATACTTGCTGTAGAACCTGGAATCCACCACGTAGATCTCCTCGTAATGGGGCACCAGGAACGGCACAAGCATGTTGCCGAATGAATCTTTTATTACCAGTATTTTTCTTCCGTTTTTAACATCCGTCGTGACCTTGCTCCAGGTCGCCCCGCCCGAGCTTATGAATACCAGGTATTTCCTGGTTATGTCCTCAGTATATTTTAGGTCGATAATATCGGCAGGTGTTCCCTCATTACCCGAATAAGTGATGAACTCATGGCTGTTCAGGGGCTTGTAGGCCACTATATTGTCAGGATTTTTCTCAAGGCTCTTGTCCAGGGTCTTTGTGTAAGAACTGCCAAGGAAATCCCCAAGATCGATCTTCTCAAACCGGTCAAGGGAAAGCGGCCTTTCACCTGTGGTCTCCATGAATGCGCTATAGCCGTAATAGGCCCCGAGAGCCGTCCAGTGATGGTCTGTCCTGAAATATATATATTCGTCCTTGTGCCTGTTCAGCGCGTCAAAAACATCGACGGTCATGATACTGTCATCAAGCCTGCTTCTGAGATAATCAAGGGCATCGTTCTGGGAATCAGTGATTCCTTTATATTTCTTCAGCTGCAAAAATTCGCCGTTGGTAGGCGGGATCATGGAGTATATTTTCACATTGGCTCCCAGCGCTTGCCTGTACTTGTTCAAAACCTCGGCATAATAGTCGAAGCTCTCCTTATTGAATTTGAACAACTGAACCGCTTTGCCGTCCACCACCAGCCAGTAGCCTACATTGGGATCATCGCCAAAATCTTTCGGCTCAGGCGTGGGTGTCGGAGCAGGCGTTTCAGGAATCCCGGTATCCTTGTTAGTCTTAGCGTTGCCCGGAGTTTCGGTCCCCGGCGCCAAAGCCGTAACGGAAGGTGACGGTGACGGGGCATTGCTTTTAATGGCAATATCCTGATCAGGAAGCTGTACGTCCTCAACAGACCTGACAATGGTAATGCCGGGACCTAAGAACTCCATCGCCTTTTTTACATCCCTGCTTATTTTGACCAGATTGTCCCTTAAAACAAATGTATCGCTGTAGTATTCCTCGTAGTCTTCCTGGTATTGTCCTGCAAGGAAGCCTGGCAGGGAAAATTGGGGCTTTGCCTTCAGAACCCTGTTTTCAAGGGTTGACACAGTTGGCTTGTTCGTGTTCAAAACGTTGGCAAGTCCTAAAACTGACAAGAACAGAATAAAGAATATGGCGTCAAGTTTTAGCTTTTTCAAGGTATCCTTCCGTTACCTTCTTCCTTTAAAATTTAAAATACATAAAGGGGCTGTAGGACTGGCCTGCAAGGAAAATTACCGACAGGACAAGCACGGCGATATTGAAAGCCGGCTTTGCAAACTTATCGATAAAGCGCATCGCCTTTCCGGTCTCCCCTTTCTTCTTCAGCCTCTTATATATTCCTGCCGCCACAGGTGTGCAGCCGATAAGGGCGATTATAAGGAATACGATATTGTTCCGGAAATATATGCTCAGTTCGGGGCTTGATATGGCTTTCGCCTCCGGTCCGAACATAATCCCGAGGTACCGGAACGCCTGCCCGATATCGTTTTGGCTGAAAAACACCCATCCTACCAGGGTTGCGATCCAGAGGTAGATCCTTGAAAATATCCCGGGGATCCTTTCAAAAAGTTTAAGCAGAAATGCCTTTTCCAGCACAATGAGCACGAAGTAATAAAGTCCCCAGGCTATGTAATTCCAGCCCGCTCCGTGCCATAAGCCCGTCAGGAACCAGACCACGAGCAGGTTCCTGACCTGGTGTCTCCTGTTCCCGCCAAGCGGAATATATACATAATCCCTGAAGAATGAGCCCAGGGAAATATGCCACCTGCGCCAGAACTCGGTTGCGGACTTAGATATGTAAGGATAGTTGAAATTCTCCTTATACCTGAAGCCAAACATATATCCGAGACCGATAGCCATGTCCGAGTATCCTGAAAAATCAAAATAAAGCTGCAGAGCAAACATCAGGATACCGAACCAGGCCCCTAACAGCGGAAGTCTTGAGTAATCGCCGTATAAAAAGATTTCGGCCGATTTCTCAGCAATGCCGGCCAATATGGCCTTTTTGCCAAGTCCTATAATGAACCGGCTCACCCCGGTGTTGAAATCCTCCGCTGTCTCCACCCTGTTGTCGATGGCCTCGGCAATATCATTGTAGCGGGTTATGGGTCCTGCAGTTACCTGGTGGAACAGGGATACGTAGAGAAGCAGCTTGAAAGGTGACTTCCGGGGTTCCGTCTCCCCCCTGTATACATCAACTATATATGATATGGTTTTGAATGTATAAAATGAAATGCCTAAAGGCAGGCTTCTTTCGTAAACCTCAAGGCTTGTCCCAAGCAGGCTGTTGACGGTCTCCGCCAGGAAATCCGAGTATTTCAGGAATATCAGTATCAACAGGTTTATCTCTACCGATACGATCATTGCAAGCTTGCCTTTGATATTTTCCCTGTGCTTTCCTGCAAGGATCGCTCCTGTAAAACTTACAAAGGTCGATATCAGGAGGATCAGAATACCTGAAGGCTCTCCCCAGGCGTAGAACGCCAGTGACGCCATAATAAGGATCCCGTTCCTGTATGTCCTGTCATTGACGATATAGTACAACCCAAGACAAACAGGAAGAAAAACGCATAAAAAAAGCAAACTTGAGAAAACCAATTGCAAGGCCCCCTAAAGGTTCGGCCCAACTTGCCGTTCAATTTAAAACCTATCACAAACGTTTTTACTTTTCAATCTTATTGCCTTGATTTTTAGCATTACTGATAACCATATATTGGCATAATGATGCAAGTTTGCCTTCGCCAGCCTGCAAAAATGTGAAAAATGACTATTGACAAAAACAGGGTGAGAGTATAAACTATCTAAAAACATAACTTGAAAAGCGATGATCGGGACAACAGCACAGGAACGGAACTACAGAGAACTTATCGGTTGGTGAGAGGTAAGGTTACAGTCTGTGTGAATGATCACCCGGGAGCTGCAGGTGCGAAAAGCAGCAATATGTTTGTTGAGTAGTTTCTGCCGGAGGACAACCGTTACAATGTCTGCTGAACCGGTATTCCCGTTTCGGCACTGAGTGGCTGCATAACTTGCAGCAATAAGAGTGGTACCGCAGGACTAAAAAGTTTTGTCTCTTTCCGGAGATAAAACTTTTTTTAATAAAAAAGGACAGAGAAAAAAATTATGTGAGGAGAGAGGAACATGAAGAAAGCATTGAGCATTATTCTGGTGTTAACAATTGCAGCAACCCTCTTTGTGGGCTGCGGAGCAGAAACTGCAGGAGCAAACGAGATAGGTATCGGAATCAACTATGAGTTGTCCGGCGAAGTCGCTTCTTACGGTCAGGTTTCTGTGTACGGAATTGAGCTTGCGATCGAGGAAATCAACGCAGCCGGGGGAATAAATGGCAAACTGATAAAGCCTTTCAAGTACGACAACAAGTCCGATAAGTCCCAGGCCACCACATTGGCCAAGAAGCTCATGACACAGCATAAGGTTGTCGCAGTCCTTGGTCCCGCAACATCAGGCGCTTTCAAGGCTACCATACCTGAAGCTATAAAAAATAAAGTAGTTGTAGTTTCCGGTTCGGCAACCGACGATGCAGTAACAGTAGATGAGAACGGCGTAAAGGAATACGCTTTCCGTATTTGCTTCACTGACAGTTACCAGGGAACTGCCATGGCTGACTTTGCTTCCAACAACATGAAGGCCACCAAGGCTGTTGTACTCCTTGATAACGGAAGCGATTATGCAAAGGGTCTTGCAGCAAACTTCACTAAAAAGTTTGAAGCCAACGGAGGCCAGGTCGCTGCTACTGAGGCATTTGTCGCCGGCGACACCGACTTCAACGCTATTCTGACAAAGATCAAGAACCAGGAATTTGATGTTATCTTCCTTGCAGGTTACTACGCAGAAGCCGGTCTGATCATCAAGCAGGCACGCAGCCAGGGTATCAACACTCCTATTCTCGGGCCTGACGGATTTGGCGCTCCGGAGCTTGTTGAGCTGGCAGGCGCGGATGCTGTTAACGATGTTTATTACACCAGCCACTTCTCTGAACTGGACCAGGATCCTTCAGTTGCAGCATTCGTAGAGAAATACAAGGCAAAGTATGGCGAAGTTCCCAACCAGTTCGCAGCGCTCGGTTATGACCTTATGATGTTCGTGGCCGATGGCATTAAGCGCGCCGGAACCACGGACACCGTTAAAATAAAGGAAGCTCTCGAGGCAACTACTAACTACAACGGAGTCACCGGTTCCTTCAGTATCGATGAGAACCATAACCCGGTCAAAGCGGTCGTTATTGTCGAGATGCAGAATGGCCAGGCTGTATCGAGCCAGAGAGTTGAACAATAATAATATATTATAGTAAAATAAGTAAAGAATACTTGTCGGTATAAGTGGGGACATCTTACTGCCCCCACTTATACGTGTTATATACCATGTTATTTATTTAATCCTGCGATCAGGATTATAAAGGAAGTGGACGGATTTGGAACAATTATTTCAGCAAGCCATTAACGGCATCTCCCTTGGAAGCATATACGCACTGATCGCCCTCGGCTATACCATGGTATATGGTATCATCAAGCTTATTAATTTTGCCCACAGCGATGTTTATATGCTGGGTGCGTATATCGGCTATGTCTGCATGACAAAGCTGAAACTGGGCTTTTTGCCTTCATTGCTGATCTCTATGGCATTGTGCACCCTGATTGGTGTTCTTATAGAGAAAATAGCATATAAGCCTTTGCGAAACGCCACCAGGATTGCCGTACTCATTACAGCAATCGGTGTTTCACTCTTCCTCGAGTATACCACGATGGCCATTGCGGGAGCTAATGTAAGGACTTATCCCCCTCTGACCGGCTTCATGAACATGTCCTTCGAAATAGGAAGCGTCAGTATTACCATGATGCAGATAATAATCGTCAGCGTTACCATAGTCCTGATGGTCCTGCTTCAGTTTATAGTGAAGAAGACAAGGATCGGAAAGGCAATGCGGGCTGTCTCCCTTGACAGTGACGCCGCGGAGTTGATGGGTATCAATGTCAATACCACCATATCTTTTACCTTTGCCCTGGGCTCAGCCCTGGCAGGCGCAGCAGGTATAATGGTCGGCAACTATTATAATTCGATCAACCCGCTGATGGGAATGCTTCCCGGACTTAAGGCCTTTGTAGCAGCTGTTTTCGGCGGCATAGGGATAATACCGGGCGCTATGATCGGCGGTTATTTTATCGGCATCGTGGAAGTCCTGGTATCAGGATACGGGAACTCCATGTACAGGGACGGCGTCGTGTTCGCCATCCTGATACTTGTCCTTATAATCAAGCCAACCGGCTTGCTTGGCAAGAACACAAGAGAGAAGGTGTAGCAGATGGGCAATAAAGCTAAGTCAAACCTTGCAATAAAGATTATTTTACTGGCAGCGACCTTCGTAATCATCCAGCTGCTTATATTCCTCGATGTGATAAACGACTATCTGCAGGCCACCATGGCAACCATCTGCATCAACATAATCCTTGCGGTAAGCCTAAACCTGATCACAGGTTTCACCGGGCAGTTTTCCCTTGGCCATGCCGGCTTCATGTCGATAGGAGCATATACATGCGCTTTGATTACCCTGAGAAATCCAACTCTTCCCGGGTTCATCATCGGAGTTTTCGCGGGAGCTGTTATGGCAGCATTGATCGGAGGTATCGTTGGCCTTCCCACCCTGAGACTCAGGGGTGATTACCTTGCCATTGCCACCCTTGGCATGTCTGAAATAATCCGTATTGTGTTCCTTAACCTGGACAGTATTACAAACGGGGCTGCCGGGCTGCAGGACATACCCCAGTTTACCAACTGGATATGGCTGTTCATATTCACCACCGGCACCGTTCTGGTTATTTCAAACTTCATTAAATCATCTCACGGACGGGCATGTATCTCTGTAAGGGAAGACGAGATAGCTGCTGAAGCGATGGGTATCAACTCGACCAGGTACAAGGTGATTGCATTTATTATAGGTTCGTTTTTTGCCGGAATCGCCGGAGCGCTTTACGCTTCGACATTCAATTTCATCGACCCCAAGATCTTTGGATTCTCCAAATCCATAGACGTATTGGTGGTTGTCGTCCTGGGCGGTCTCGGAAGCATTTCGGGCTCCATAATAGCCGCTGTCCTGCTGGGCATCATAACCACATACCTGCAGGCCTTCGCCAATATCCAGATGATACTTTACTCAGTACTGCTTATCATCATCATGATTTTCCGGCCCCAGGGCCTGATGGGTTCAAAAGAAGTATCCCTTTCGATCTTCAGCAAGCTTGGCAGCATTATTAAGCCAAAGAAAGGGAGGGCGTAGTATGGCATTGCTCAGTGTTAATAAGCTGACCAAATCCTTCGGCGGATTGACAGCGGTCCTGAATGTGAACATGGAAATAAACCAGGGAGAACTGGTAGGACTGATAGGCCCCAACGGAGCAGGTAAAACAACGGTATTCAACCTGATCACCGGGATGTATGAGCCTACGTCCGGTACCATAACCCTTGATTCCAACGGTATCAAAAAGGAGATACAGGGACTTAAGCCTTATACCATATGCAATATCGGCCTGGCAAGGACATTTCAGAATATCCGCCTTTTCAAGGATCTGACTGTCCTGGACAATGTCCGGATAGCCATGCATAAGAACGTCAAATACGGTTTGTTCTCCAGCTTCTTTCACCTCCCCTCCCATTCAAGGGAAGAGGCTTTGCTTACCAGGAAGAGCCTGGAGCTTCTTGAAATACTGAAACTGGATCATAAGAAGGACGAACTGGCCAGGAACCTTCCTTACGGGGAACAGCGGCATCTCGAGATAGCCCGTGCCCTTGCCACTAACCCGGTCCTTCTCCTGCTCGACGAGCCTGCTGCAGGTATGAACCCGGCAGAGACTGCACAGCTTACCGAGCTGATCAGCTGGATCAGGAAGGAGTTCAACCTGACAATCCTTCTTATAGAACATGACATGTCGCTGGTTATGAAGATCTGCGAGCGAATATATGTCCTGGATTACGGGATGGTGATCGCAGAAGGGACCCCTGAGGAAATAAAGAACAATAAACGGGTTATCGAAGCTTATCTTGGGGAGGATATGAGCAATGCTGGAGATTAAGGATATAAACGTACATTTCGGCGTTATCCACGCCCTCAAGGGTATATCGTTTACTGTCAACGAAGGGGAAATAGTAACGCTCATAGGCGCCAACGGCGCGGGAAAGACAACCACCCTGAGAACTATTTCCGGCCTGAAAAAGCCCACTTCGGGAAGCATAATTTTCGAAGGAAAAGATATTACCCACTCAACGGCCCAGGAAAGGGTAAGGCTGGGGATCTCCCAGGCACCCGAGGGGCGCAGGGTCTTCCCTTCCATGACGGTTCTTGAAAACCTTGAACTGGGCGCATTCCTGCGCAAGGATAAGAAGGGAATCGCCGACGATCTGAAAATGGTATATGATCATTTCCCAATACTTGCAGACCGCAAAAAGCAGGCTGCCGGCACATTGTCAGGCGGAGAGCAGCAGATGCTCGCCATCGGCAGGGCACTGATGAGCCGCCCGAGGCTTCTCCTCCTCGACGAACCGTCCATGGGTCTTGCTCCATTGCTGGTTCAGGAAATTTTTAATATAATAAAAGAGATAAATAAAGCTGGTACGACAATCCTGCTCGTGGAGCAAAACGCCAGCATGGCGCTGCAGATTGCCGACCGGGCATATGTTATGGAAACTGGTTCCATCGTTCTCTCCGGCACCGGTGAAGAACTGATGCAGAGCGAAGACATAAAGAAAGCATATTTAGGAGGTTAGAACTATGTTTGTCAGAAACAAGATGACTTCAAACCCGTTCACCATCTCTCCTGACCAGACCATCCCGGAGGCACATGAAATAATGACTCAGCACAATGTAAGACGTCTGCCGGTAGTGAAAAACGGCAAACTGGTCGGAGTCGTTTCGAAGGAGGATATCGTCCAGTTCTCACCTTCAAAGGCTACATCATTCAGCATGGGAGAAATCACATACATCCTTGCGAAAACCAAAGTCAGCCAGATCATGTCAAAGAACCTGGTTACCATATCATCAAACGCGCTGCTTGAAGAAGCCGCTCTTCTAATGCGCGACAACAATGTAAGTTTCCTGCCCGTGGTCGATGACGGAAAACTTGTCGGTATAATTACCGAGAGCAACATCTTCGACGCATTCATAGAACTTCTGGGTTTCCGTGAATATGGCACAAGGCTTACCGTCGAAGTGGATGACGCTCCCGGCATCATGTCGAACCTGACCAGCATCATAGGAAACTATGGAGCGAATATAACCCATGTGGCAGTGTATCGCGGATCTCACGGCAAAAGCGCGATAGTAGTGGGAATCAATTCCCTGAATACCTCCGAAATAGAAGCATCAATTGAAAAACAGGGATTTAAGATCATCTATAAGCTGCAGAACAAGGCAGATCAGTAAAAGGACAATTAAAAGCTCCGGAAAAGACCGAGGATCTTTTCCGGAGTTTTTGTATTCCAGGGGTCATACCCTAAATCTCATTATCTTTCCTCCTGTAATTTATAAAAAAAATCAGCCAGGAACAGTACATACAGCACTATGACAATAAGCACTGCCAGTAATGAGTAAAAAACCGTCAAACGATCCCTGAAATATAATTTCAGATTTCTTATAGTTATATTTTTAAACATTGGTATCCTCCCGCCTCTCGCCCGTTACCTTCAGAAATACGTCATCCATATTGCCAAGAACATATTCAAAAGAATCCACCATGTCCCTGATTTCATTTAGAAACCGGATAACCTGTTTAGCCCCCGTCATTTCTATTATCAGTACCGAATTTCCGGACCTGTACTCAATGTTCCTGTTCGCCAGATAATCGCATAGTTCCGGGGAAGGATTATAAATCTTCAATACATCCTTGGAGTATCTTTCTTTAAGTTCATGCGGGGTGCCCTCGGCTATGATCCTGCCCTTATGTATAATCGTTACAAAATCAGCATTGGCTGCCTCTTCCATGTAATGGGTCGTCAGGAAAACAGTCATTCCCAGTTGTTTCTGCATGTCGTCTACGGTCTTCCATATCGAGACCCTGGTTTTGGGATCCAGTCCCGTTGTTGGTTCATCGAGGAATAAAATGTCAGGCTGGTTGATCAACGCCCTTGCGATATCCGCGCGGCGTTTCTGCCCGCCTGAAAGCTTTCCGTAGCGCCTGTCGATGAATTCGGAGCATCCCGTTATTTCAGCAACTTCCTGCATCCTTTTCTTCAGGGTTGTCGGGTCGATATTATAAAACGATCCTCTTGTCAGCAGGTTCTCCCTTACCGTTAGAAAATCGTCAAGTACTCCGTCCTGGAACACAACGCCGATACTGCTGCGGATCCTGTCGTCATCTTTGCCAAGCTCAAAGCCATTGACGATGACCTTCCCCGAGTTCATTGCAAGAAGCGTAGACAATATGTTGATAGTGGTCGTCTTACCCGCGCCGTTCGTGCCTAAAAAAGCAAACAGGCTTCCTCTTTTTACCCTGAATGATACATCATCCACGGCTGGCAGCGATCCGTAATATTTTATTAAGTGTTCAACCTGGATTATATCGTCCATAAGACTGACCCCATTCCCTTTTAAAGTCCAGTTATAGCCATATCTTTTAGTTAGTATACTATTAAATTTCTTATGCCATTTCAACAGATTTAGCATTTTTTTATCTGTTTCTAATGTTCTTCTCAGATACGCGTCAGAGGGCATGGCATATCAAATGCTGTTCCCGGATCAAATACTGTGTTAAAATAATCTCAACAACCTTCAGACTGTTAGCTTTAAGCGGTGTGCCTGCATGCGATTTAAGCGCAGCATGGACAGCGGAGCGGGTCGCAACTTGAATCCCGGATGGATTCATGAAGCGATGAATCGCTGCTGGCTACAGCCGCGGACAATCACAAAAATGTTATCGCACGGTCTTTTATTGAAATGAAGGGAATGGTTAAGTTGAACAGATGTCCATGGTGCGGCAATGATGAGTTGTATGTTAAATACCACGATGAGGAATGGGGCGTCCCGGTCCATGATGACAGGAAGCATTTCGAGTTTTTGATCCTTGAGTCGGCCCAGGCAGGACTGAGCTGGCTGACCATACTCAGGAAACGCGAGAACTACCGTAAGGCCTATGACGGGTTTGATCCTGTTAAGGTAGCGCAGTATGACGAGAAAAAGATTGAAGAGATGATGAATGATCCGGGGATAATAAGAAACAGGCGGAAAATCGAATCATCCATAAATAACGCCCGCCGTTTCCTGGAGATACAAAAGGAATTCGGCAGTTTTGACAATTACATATGGAGCTTTGTAAACTATAAACCCCTGTGGAACCACTGGACGGACATTTCCAAGGTCCCGGCCAGAACGGAGCTTTCCGACAGGATAAGCAGGGACCTGAAATCAAGGGGGTTCCGTTTCCTCGGCTCAACTATAATCTACTCCCATCTCCAGGCCACCGGCCTGGTAAACGACCACCTTGTCAGCTGCTTCAGGCGCGAGGATGTGTGAGCGCAGATAATCAGGCGGATACAAGGTTTCTCGCGGTGGAAAATTCGGAATGCTTCGCAGGAAATGACCACCGATTATTCATTTCCTTCCATCACAAGGCTGTATTCTATGGCTGCGACTTCGCCGCTCTGGATCTTGAACGCCAGCCTCGTGTTATGGTCTGTATAGATATACTGTCCAGATGCTTCGGTATAACCGTCGCCGTATTTTTCTAAGACCTTCTCCGCCTTGTCTCCAATGGAAACGCCTTCGGGGGTGGATACAGCGTCGCTCATTAACTTGACAGTAAAAACATATTCCGTCTCGTCTTCCATGCTCTCGGTGTAGGTGTACAGTTCAAAACCGTTGTAGTAATATGTCCTGTCCATCCCCTGGAATGCGCAGCTGGGAGACTCGAAGGTACCGAACGGAGGTTCTCCCAGTTTCTCCAGTATGGGCTTCGCGTCATCATCCATGTAGATTTTTACACCGCTGTTCTCGAAATAATATTTTGATTTCGTTTCTGCGACAGGTGTCGGTGTCGGCTTGTCCGAAGCCGGGGCTGACGGTGCAGGCGTATTATTGTTGTTCCCCGCGTTATTGCCGCATCCCGCAAAAAATATAGCAATTAGCATCAAAACAGCCAGAATTCTTATCTTCATAATATAATGCCTCCTGTTCATTCAAAGCAGTTTTTCATTGGTGAGCAATCACGGATTTATGTTATTCTCCTGATTCCTTCTCATATTAAACTTGAGAAGATACCCGTATTCCTCCAGTTCCCTGTACTGCTCCTGCTCCATTTTATTATAATAGTCGATTTTCTCCTGCCATATCGCGCTCAGCTTCTCATCGTTCCTCCTGTCGGGCAGATTGAACTTAGTTTGCAGTATCTTCCCCAGGTATTTCGCTGCTTTTTCGGCACCCGAAAGATTCAGATGGAGGCCGGCATCATAGGTGTCTTTTTCAAAATCCAGACCTATCTCGTCGATATCATTCAGCATGTTAATATATAATAAACCATTTTTCTGCGCATAGTCAACCATTTGCTGGTCCCATTCCTCGTACCAGTGGGGATAAAGGCTCGGGGACTTGATAAGGACCAGCTTGATTCCGTTCTTCTTGCACAGCTCGGTGATCTTGTCAAGGTATTCGTACGCCTTGTCTCCGAACCGGTAATCGTCAAGGAGCCTTGGCGACGGCAGCCTGCCCACGGGCTTCACATCCACCCTCATCAGGTACCCGTTATGGGATATCTGGTCCCTTTTGAACCAATACCTGAAATCTTCACTTGTAAGCTCGCTCCATCTCGAATGGAACCTGAGGATGGGGAATACGTATGTAATCAGGTCTTCCTCAGGCATCATGGATGCTTTGGCCATCTTCAGCTTTGTCAATGACAGGGGCATCCCGTCTATATTCATGCGGTTGTAGGCTTCCCTCTGGGGTTCATTGTACATCATGGCAAGCACGCTGAAAACGACCACATCGGGTTTTTCGTATTTCAGCGTATCTTCAAGAAGATAATAGGAATGCCATACAAGCTGCTGGGCTCCGCCCCGGATGAAGCTTGTGATCCCGTATTCTTCCCATAACGTTATGGGCGAGAAGTTTTCATACACTTCGCAGTCGCCAATGAAGATCACATCATGGTCCTTGATCTTCTCATGGTAGTATTCCTCTATCAATGCCCCTTCCACTATCTGCGTCATGTACTTGGGCATCAGCAGCTTCTGCAGAACTGCAGAAAGTACCGTTATCACCAATATAACAATCACAATGGATATTGTTCTCATCTTTTTCATCAGGTTTTCAGTATCTCCTTAATGTCAAAACTGGTTATAGATGAACTGGTTGCTGTCAAACCCGATCCCGTATGCTCCAAAGACGAGCACCGTGAAAAACAGCGCTATATATACGGAATATCTCAGCACCACAGGTTTATGGGACAGCATTTCCCTGACGCTTCCCCTGCGCTGGACAAGGCTGAAGGATATCATCAGGATCACGCCGAGGGCCAGCACTATATAGTCATGGACATTCAAGCCAAATTTCAGCAGCGAGCCGTCAAACAGCACCCTGAAATTCGGCCTGGTGAACATGGAGAAGAACATTCTGAAAGATATGCCCACATCCCGGTAACAGTCGAGTATCCTGAGGGACGACATGAGAAGGAAAGTCCTGACTACCTGGAAAAGCCTGAATCCGAACGTATCCCCTATTTTCACCTTTTCGTGAAACTTCGAGTACAGCGGCTCAAGCTCCTGGGAGATCAGGATGATCACACCGTTAAGCAGTCCCCAAACAATGAAATTCCAGCTCGACCCGTGCCATATACCTGTCGCGAACCAGACTACCAGCGTAGACACATAAACCGGGACCCTTTTCCCTATATTCTCACCAAGGTGTTTCCTTGAGAACTTGGACAGGTTCAGCATGGGCTTGCAGACCGACAGCGGGTAGAAAATATAATCCCTGAACCATGTGCCCATGGTAATATGCCACCTGCGCCAGTACTCGGCGATAGACTTCGAGAAGAACGGCCTTATGAAGTTTTCCGCCACTTCAATGCCCAGCATCTGCGCAATACCTATGGTAATGTCTATGCCGCCGGTAAAATCGGCGTATAGCTGGATGGCATAAAAGACCATGCCCACAAAGACATAGACTCCGTCGTAAGTGTCAGGATTCTTCGTTATGGTGAGTACCGCGGCCACTATCCTGTCCGCGATCACCAGTTTCTTGAAGTATCCCCAAAGCACCCTCTCGAACCCGTATGAAAAGGTTTTCGGATCGAAAGAGTGTTCCTGGTACAGGGTTTGGCTTAAGTCATCATAACGGCTTATAGGTCCCTGGATCAGTTGGGGAAAGAAGGACACGAAAAGGGCGAGCTTCCCTATGTTTCTCTCGGGCTCGTACTTGCCGCGGTAAACGTCGATAATATATCCCATAGTTTTGAATGTATAAAAGGATATACCCATCGGCAGAATGATATTCACGAAGGACAGCTCAGTCATCCTGAAAATTGAAAGGATCGAGTTGATATTCGCTATGGCAAAATTGGTATACTTAACAACCGCAAGGATGCCGAGATTAAATATCAGGCAGGCAAGGAGCCATTTCCACTGCTTCGCCTTCGTCTTTTCCTTGTACAGCTTTTTCTCGTCCTTTGTCAGCTTCTCCCTGTTTTCCTTAAGATATGCGCTTTGCCTCCTGTTGAGCTCGTCTATCTTAAGCCCTGCAAAATAGGTCGAAACAATGGTAACAGAAATATATACCAGGTTGCTCCAGCCTGAAAAGTAATAAAAAACAAAGCTGCCCAGCAGGAGCAACTTCCACTGCATGCGCTTTGGCACCAGGTAATACAGCAATATTAATATGATCAGGAAAAATATAAAGCTATATGATGTAAATAGCATGGTTCCCCCTTGGTCAGTCCTCGTCCTTAAGTCTTTCGATCAGGCTGTATAACGCCTTTGCGGAATTGAAATTCTCCGGTATGATCTCATGGGCCGGGATAGCCACATCGAATTCATCATTGATCTCGGCTATGAGAGTGATGATGTCGAAAGAGTCCAGGATCTTGTCATCGATCAGATGCTCATGGGTCCTGAAATCAATTTCGGGGTGCAGTTCTTCAAGTATTTTCAATAACTCTTCCATATGTTCCTCCAAAACATCATTTTTGCGTGGGAACGCAAGCTTTTCTCCTTCATTGAATTCCTGCTTATCCTGAGATCCTTCTCTTCGTTCAGGATGACATTATCCATGACCTTCCCGCAGCAGGCAGCCGGGAAATCAAGCATTCTAACCCCTGTTCAGGTATCGTTCCTTAAGCGCCAGGCGGTTGATCTTCCCGTTCATTGTAAGAGGCATGACATCAAGCTTTTCCACGAAGTTGGGTATCATGTAACGGGGAAGCTTTTCCTTGCAGAAATTGACCACGTCCGCTTTTGACGCTTCACCAACATAATACAGTATGATCTTCTTCTTGTCATCATCGAAAATACACGCCGCGCTTTGAATGCCCTCCATCTGATTAACAACCATCTCTATTTCACCGAGCTCGATGCGGTGGCCCATATGCTTGATCTGGTAGTCCTTCCTGGACACGAACATCAGCTCGCCCCGTTCGTTGATCTTTCCTATATCTCCCGTCCTGTATATGAACTCGGGATACATGGTATTCAGGGGATTCTGCACGAATACTTCAGCGGTTCTCTCAAAATCATTGTAATATCCAAGGGTAAGAGACGTGCCGCGTATGCATATCTCGCCCTGTTCCCCCTGTTTTACCGGCTTATTGTCCTCGCCAAGCAGCAGTATCTCGGTGTTCCTGAAAGGTCTGCCGATGGGTATTGCTTCGTCGAGGGCAAATTCCCTGTCAACGACATAGTAGCATGACATTCCCGTGGCCTCGGTCGGGCCGTAAAGATTGATGAACCTGGCGTTGGGCAGGGCTTTTCTCCAGATATTGAACTGCTTTATCGGGAATACTTCGCTTCCGAAAGCTATGGTGTGAAGGTATTGCGGAACAACCTTGTCCAGCACGCCCAGCCCCGATATCAGCGTAAGGGCAGGCACCACCCAGCAGATGGTGTTTATTTTATACTGGTTCAGGAACTCCACCAGCTTAATGGGGAACATGAACAGTTCCTTGGGTATAAGGTATGTTTTTGCCCCGTATTTCAGGGTTGGATATATTTCCTTGAGGCACGCATCCACGTAAAGCGGTGTCTGGTTGCCGAAAACTGTGTTCTCCGAAATCTCAAGGACTTCGGTGAGCGTCTCGATGTAGTCGATGACTGAACGGTGACATGCCACCACTCCTTTGGGCTTTCCGGTGGAGCCCGATGTGAACACGATATAAATCGGGTCAGTATCGATGGACTTGTCCCGTATTTCGTTTAGCGCGGCTTCATTTACGGGATGCTTAATAATATCGTTATATCGGTATGCCGCTCCGTCAAATTTCAAATTTTTAACCGACTCAATGGTCGTATCATCGCAAATCACAGATCCTGGGTTCAGGTTCTGGAAAATCAGTTCTATGCGGTGCTTCGGCATTTCCTCGTCTATGGGCACATAGTAACATCCCGCATAAACGACTCCCAGGAACGCAACGATCATATCAGGGTGTTTTTTCATAAATACAACAACAGGTTCCTTGTACTTTCCTTCATCATGCAAAAAGGAACCTATGGCCCTGGCGTTGTCATAAACCGTCTGAAAGGATAGTTCCGTCGACTCATTGGCGTATGCGATCCTTTCAGGGTAGATTTTCACTATATTATCCAAATACTCCAGTATATTTGTCTGCCTTTTCATATGCCAACACCTTTCAGCTGTTATGGGACATATTTTGCCGGATCACGATATCAGTTCCCTGTAATCATCTTTCAGCGCTGCTCCCGATATCTCGATAGTCCTTGCGGCCAGGACTTCCATGGCGTCAATGAATCCCGGGCCTGTTTTGCCTTCACGCTTGATGAGCGAAAGCTCGGTACATCCGAGAATTATTACCTGGGCTCCTTTTTCCCTGAGCTCACCTTCTACCCATTTGAAATTGTCCAGGTTAAAGGGCCTGTTGGCCTTTATATCGTCATAAATGACGCTCATGATCTTCCTCTGGCCTTCATCGCCCGGGATAACAGCTTCTATTCCCTGCGCCTCAAGTTCCGCTTTCAGGAAACCGCCATGTATTGTCCCGTCGGTAGCCATTATACCAACGCTTTTAATGTTTCGGGCTTTCAGGTAACCAGCGGTTTCGCCAGGCATGTTTATTATGGGAACGTTTATATTTTTTGTAAGTTCATCATAAAAATAATGGGCTGTCATGCATGGTATGGCGATATGCTCAGCCCCAAGGGAAAGAAGGATCTTCCCGATCGAAACCATAGCTTCGAGGGGGCTGTTTCCGCTTTTCCCGAGGATATAATCCGTTCGGTCGGGGATCGATGGCCTGTTGAATATGATCATGGGTACATGATCCCGGTCATACTTTGCCTCCGTCATCCTCACTACCAGTTCTATATAATAGGCAGTGGCCAGCGGGCCAAGGCCGCCTATGACTCCGATTTCTTTCGTAAAAACTCCCCCTCCTGCTGCAATTGTAGCCGGGGTATCCCGTTATATTACTTTTCAGGCGTACGAGGATAATTATCCCTGTCGAACCTGTAGTAATAGTTGTCCCTGGTTTTTGCCGAATATGCGTCCAGTTCTGCGTCGGTCAGCATGAACGATACAAGAGGAGGTCTGTGAATGCAGGCGTCAAAATGGTACCAGCCTTCACCGTAATTGACCAGGTGCCAGTAATGCTTGTTTTCGCCCGGTTTGGTCAGTCTCTCAACTCGCATTGTTTTTATGCCGATCCTGTTAAGAAGCAGTTCGGACATGGAAAAATAGGTAAAGCAGTCTCCCACGCCGTTTACTATCCCGTTGTAGGCCTCTTTCATCCAGTCTGTCTTATCGGAGTAATTGGTGTAGGTAATGTGCTTATTGATATACTGGTAAATCTCCCATGCCTTTTCCCTCAGGGTCATGTCAGGCGTGGTGATCCTGGCAAGAATCTCATCAGCCAGCCTGTTAAGTTCTTCCATCGTCACCGTAGGCTGCTTGACGGTATATATGGCTTCCTTCCTGGAAGTATTCCCCGACGAATCGGTGGCGATGAATATAACCTTGTATTGGCCTTCCTTGTTCTGGTTCACCTGTGATGAGTCCACCTGTATCTCTATTTCCCCGTCCCGGTTGTCATAGGCAAAGACATCTTTCTTGAATGAAACAGGCGTATTTATATATATGGTATTGTCCTTGACGCCGTAGATGGCGGGCGGCTCGGTGTCCTGCTGAACGGTAAGCACCGCTTCGATGATGGTTTCGTTATTGCCTTCATCTGTCAGCCTAACCTGCACAACCTGGTCTCCCGGCTTCGAAAAATCGGGCTGCTGTGCATAGCTGACGGTTACTTTAGTAGCATCCTCGATATCTTTCACGAACATGGAAGCATCTATGGTATCATTCTGCCAGATGGTCTGGTTGACGGCCGCAGCTTTTGGCGGCACCAGGTCGGTAACCTGTATGCTTGATTCGTATACAGTATCGCCAATCTTTACTTTTGCGGGGTATATCCCCATCACGCCAGGTATTTCCAGAGGTTCCACGAGGCTCGCCGAAGATAAATCGGATTTTTCTTTCAGGAAGGATTCAAGGTTGACTTCTCTCTTTACCATGTCCACCTTTACGAGCTCTTTTACCTTGGAAATCCTGAGTTTTCCTTTAAGCTCCGTTTTGTTTCCGGCCGAGTCCTCAAGAAGCAGGATAACTTCCTGGTTTCCTGTCCTGTTTAAATCAGGGTTCGTTTTGAAGCTGACCTTTACATTGGTGCCGTCATTGATCTGCTTGATGAACTCCTGTGGCTCTACCGGACGGCTTTCATACAGGTCAACAGTTTTAAGTTCGGCGCTCGGGTGAATGGTATCCCTTACTTCAAGCTTCACGTTGTATTTGGCTCCGCCGGACTCGATCTTCAGATCGTAGACGCCGATCTCATTCATTTTCACCGTCGAGGTGTCGGATATATATTTTGCCTGTTTTGTGCTGTCCTTCAGGAACACGCTTGCGTTCGGCAGCTCCATGCCGGCTTCGATTATGACTCTCCTGTTGATATTGTTGTATTTGAACACATTTATGAAAAGCATCACCAATATCGTGAGAAGAATGCAAACTATTATATAAAACCTGTATATATTCCTGTTCGGTCTGTATTTCCTTCGCATCTGTATAACCTCCGGATATAAAATCCAGTTTCACGGATCTGTATTTCTGCATAAATCAATTATTCGCCCCAGGAATTATCTGAAGCGTAATCACATTTTAACATAAATGCGCCGCAAAACAAAGTACCAAGGTCCGTCATTTATCAGGGGTTTTCGGGTATTTTGACTTGTCATGCCTGTAATAATACCCGCCCCCTTTTTGCCTGGAGTATTCCTCGGCTTCGGCATCGGTCAGCATGAAGGAGAAAAACGGCGGTTTATGCACGCTGGCGTCAAAGTGGTACCATCCGTTTCCGCAGTTTATCATGTGCCAGTAATGGTTCGTTTCGCCTTCATATCTGAGCCGCTCGACCCTGATATTGGGAATCCCCACCAGGTTGAGGAACAGGTCCGATACGCAAAAGTACGTGTAACAGTCGCCCGGGTCCTTGAGCATGCCGTAATATGCCTCGGTAAGCATATCGTCGGTATGCCTTCCGCCGAGGTAATATACATTTTTATTAATGTATTTATATATGGCCAAAGCTTTTTCTTCCATTGTCATATCATCTGTTATTATCTGGTTCAGGATTTCCCATGCAAGCGCTTCGACCGTTTCACGGTCGACCAGCTCAACTGGCGAAGCCCTGACGGTAAAAGTCACCTGGTACTCGGTCCGGTTGCCCGACGAATCGGTGGCACTGTAAATCACAGGGTATGAACCTTCCTGCCTTAAGTTAACCTTGCTGCTGTCCACTTCCACGGGTATTTCCCCGTCCCTGTTGTCATAGGCAATGATCCCCTTCTTATAAGCGACAGGCGTATTAAGACTCACAATATTGTCCCGTACCCCGTAGATAACCGGGGGTTCCTTATCTTCCTGCAGTACCAGTTTTGCTTTAAGCTGTGTCTCATTTTTTCCTTCGTCCGTGAGAACAATCGTGACCGTTTGTTCCCCGGGCTTTGAAAAATCAGGTTCCTCCCTGAAGCTGACGGTAACATTGGTGAAATCCCTAATATTTTCAACAAAAGCGCTGGCCTCCAGCCTGTCATTGACCCAGATTGTCCTGTCTACAGGGGTGCCCGTGGGCGCTGTCGTATCGACAACCCGGACCATTGACTCATATGCCACTCCTCCTACTTCAGCTGTGACCATGTGATCACCCAGCTTATCAGGGACAAAAAGGGGGGTCATATATACCACCCCTGAATCCTTCGGGTCCTTTAAGAGAAGCAGGGCATCAAGGGGTTCGTTGGAAATCTCGACTTCCACTATTTCCTTCAGTTTTGATATCCTGAGATTTGCCTTATACTCCGTCCTGTTCCCCGAGGTATCTTCAAGCAGCACGATAACTTCCTGGCTGCCTGTCCTGTTGTAGTCGGGAGCTTTCAGGTAAGATACGGTTACATCAGTAGCGTCACTTATGTTTGCAACAAACTCGGCCGGGTCCACGATTCGGCTCTCATACAGGTCAATATCGACCGTTTCGGCTACAGGCGCTGTCGTATCGACAATTTCAAGCCTGACATCATACCTGAATCCGCCCGATTCTATGACAAGGTCGTGGGTCCCCGGTTCATTCATGTTTATGGTACTTATATCGGTAACGAACCGGGCATTCTTCGCCTTGTTTTTCAAGAACAGAACTGCGTCCGGATACCCGGTCCCTGCTTCCAAAACCACATGCTTGTTGATCATTCCGTGCCGAATGGCGTTAAATACCAGGACTGCAATAACGGCAGCCGGTATGATCACAAGCAAGGCAAATATCTTTGGATTCTTTTTCTTCTTCGGCATTTCAAGCCTCCTGCTGCGTAAACTCATGTTCCCATGTTCCAAGAATTAAAAATACCATATGAACACCTATTATTCAAGAATAATAAATTCCCGCCCGGCATGGCGAACCGAACGTTATTTTTCTCTACTGTTACAATTTCCTTAAAAATAAGCTCGAAATATAAGATAAAATGCCTGTTTATGTTAAAATGTAATCAGGTAAAATTTACATCAGGAGCATGACATGAAGCGAGGGAAATACTTAAGAAAAACACTGGTTCTCCTATTAGTCTTGACTTTTTTCACTTCCTTAATACCTTCCGCGCATGCGGACACATCATCAAAAACCAGTTCGAAATCCAACGATTTTCGGGGGGTATGGGTTGCCACGGTCGTTAACATCGATTACCCCATCAAGCCCACGACCGACCCCAATGTGCTGAAAAGCGAAGCGCTGGCCATCCTTGATTACGCCAGGGATACGGGCTTCAACGCGGTATTTCTCCAGGTACGTCCCACAAGCGACGCATTCTACAAATCGGATATCTTTCCCTGGTCCAGGTACCTCACCGGAAAACAAGGAACAGCGCCTGGCGGCGGTTTCGATCCCCTTGAGTTCTGGGTTGCTGAAGCCCATAAGCGGGGACTGGAGCTGCATGCCTGGATAAACCCGTTCAGGATAACCAAGAGGGAAAACGGCCAGCCCAAGCATGACTTCTCTTCCCTCCATCCCAGCAACCCTGCAGTGAAAAACCCGGGCTGGGTAGTGAAGCATTCGGACGGCAACCTGTATTACAACCCGGGAATCCCGGAAGTCAGGAAGCTTATAGTTGACGGAATCGTGGAAATCATCAAAAAATATGATGTCGATGGCATCCATTTCGACGACTATTTTTATCCCGACAGAAATTTTGACGACAGCGCGGCTTATAAAAAATACAATCCTTCCGGCAAAAAACTTGACGACTGGCGCCGGGACAATATCAACACATTGATCCGCGACGTCAGGGATGCCATAAGGAAGGCGAGTTCGAAGAGTATCAGATTCGGTATAAGCCCATTCGGAATATGGGCGAATAAATCAAGCAATCCGCTGGGCAGCGACACAAAAGGTCTTGAAGCATACAGCACCTACTATGCCGATTCCCTGTATTGGATCAACAATGAGCTTATAGACTACATAGCACCGCAGCTTTACTGGAATATAGGATACTCGGTAGCTGATTACCAGAAGCTCCTCAAATGGTGGTGCAACGCGGTATCCGGTAAAAAGGTGGACCTGTACATAGGCCAGGCCGCATATAAGGCCGGGGACCCGAGCCCATCCAGTCCATGGTACGGCACGGCCGAGATTGAGAGGCAAATGAAGCTCAACGAGCAATACAAGGAAGTCAAGGGCAGCCTGTTCTTCAATTATAACGTAATGGCCAGGAATCCGGCTCTTACCGCAGTTGTAAGGACCATCTTCGATATCCGGGACGGCAAAACCCCGGCTATAAAAGTAAGTATCTCGAGACCGCTGGAGGATATCACCACAAGCCTGGATTCCTTCTATCTCAACGGTACTTCCGATCCTTCGCTTCCCCTTTACCTCAACGGGAAACTGGTCGAAAACCGCTCTCCCAAAGGGTATTTTGGAGTCCTTGTCCCTCTTTCGGTAGGAGCGAACTCATTTACTCTTTCACAGGCCGGTTCGTACGAAACCCGCACCATATACAGGACGGCATCTTCATCAGAGCCTGAAAAGATGAGCAAGGTTGATATACCAGCCACGTCGGCGTTCCCCCAGTCCCAGGAATACTGGATGCCTGGCGAGAAGATAACCCTTTCATGCGAAGCTCCCGCAGGGGCAACCGTTACGGTAAAGCTTGACGGCAAGACCTACACCATGAAGCAGGCAACCGGCCCAAAGAATCCTTCGGGATTATATAAGGCTACATATACATACGAATATACCATGCCGTCATATACCGGAAACCCAAGGATAATAGACCTGGGCGCGCCGGTATATACGGTCAATTGCAAGGGAACCGTAAAGACCCGGACGGCTCCGGCATCCATAGGCGTGATTCTTCAGGGCACCCGTTTATATGCCGAGGTTAAAAATGACGTGATCGATACCTATCCCCGCCCGGTTTCAGGCATAAGCGGCGATTATGAAATATACAGGGGCATGGTCGATTCGGTCACGGGCATGACGGGCAGTTACGTCCGTCTGATGTCCGGGCAGTGGGTCAGCAAAAGCAAGGTCAATATCGAGTATAAGCCCGATGTGAGCCGTGGAGTTGTCAAAAAAGCTATTTATACGGTTACCGACAATTACGATATCTTTGAGCTGACCACGACAGCTCCCGCAGCCGCCATCGTCGATTTCGACGGACAGAAGCTTGTGCTCAGGGTCGCCGCTCCTTCAGCCGCAGGTCTGCCAAGACTTCCCGCTGACGCGCTTATTTCGAACCTTACCTATACAACGACTATATATAAATCGGAGTTTGTCCTCACGAAAGGCGAAAACCGCGTCATTGACGGTTATCATATAGAAAAGACCGACACCGGGATAAGGCTGATGCTGAAGCATAAACCCAAAGCAGAAAACTCCCCGACTCCTCTTGCAGGAATAACCATAATGCTCGACGCCGGACACGGCGGCAGCGAATCCGGCGCTATCGGCCCCCTGGGATTGAACTTCGCCGAGAAAGATATCAATCTTGCTTTCACATACAAGCTGAAGGCTGAACTGGAAGCTTTGGGCGCAGAAGTGCTGCTGACGAGGACCGACGATTCCTACCTCTCCCTCTCCGAGAGGCTTGCGATGTCAAGAAACGCAAGGCCGGATATGTTCATATCCCTCCATGCCAACAGCATGGCCGATAACGTGGACATCTCCAAGGTAAGCGGCTTCTCCGTATTCTACCGGGAAGATTTTGCGAAACCTGCCGCGCAGCTGGTTTATGATTATGTAATAAAAGAGCATGGAAGAAAACAGTTGGGCGTAAACCAGAAGAACTTCTACGTGATCCGCAATACGTGGGCGCCGTCTTTCCTGCTTGAAAACGCCTTTGTTCCCAACCCCATCGAGTTCGAATGGCTGACCAACGAGGCAGAGCAGGTAAAACTTGCAAAGACCGTGGCAAAAGCGGTAGTTGAGTATTTCAAATAACATAACGAAAGTTAGTAGCCCACCCTTAGTGCTGCTTTGCAGCACTGAAGGGTGGGCTACTACTACTGTTAATAGCAAGAACGGGCGTACAATGCACACCCGTTCTTTTTATATGCGATAACTTGTATTATGCAACAGTTAATTTTACCTTTCTTCACGGAAATACGGCAGGCCGAGGCTCGCAGGCGGCTGATTATCTCTCTTTTTGCGAAGGCTTGCCGTGATCAGTACTATAACCGTTGCAAGATAGGGGATTATCTCGTACAGCGATATGGGGATCACGCTGCTTGGGAAGTAAAACCTCATGACCGACAGGGCTCCGAAAGCCAGCGCGCACAGTATCGACCTGGCAGGGTGCCAGGTTGCGAAGATAACCAGTGCTACTGAAAGCCAGCCATAGCCTGAGATACAATTATGCACCCATACTCCTCCTACACCGTTTGCGGAGTTCATCACGATGTAAAGACCGCCGAGACCGGTTATCCCGCCCCCTATACATGTTGCAAGATACTTGTATAACGAAACGTTAATACCTGCCGCATCGGCCGAGGCATGCCTTTCCCCTACCGCTCTCAGGTTAAGACCCTTACGTGTCCGGGCAAGAAAATACCATATGAAAACAGCGATGGCCAGGCTGAAATAGACCATGAAATTATATGAAAAAAGGAGCTTTCCTATTACCGGGATGCCGGTAAGGAACGGGAACAACGGATTATTAAAGCTTGCCTTGGTAGCCTGTGAAACGGAAACATACCCGTCGGCTGCGTTCCCGATGAATTCACCGAAAAAGTTTCCAAATCCGGTGCCGAATATGGTCAGGGCCAGGCCCGTTACATTCTGGTTAGCCCTAAGGGTAATAGTCAGGAAACCATATATCAACGCGCCCAGTGAAGCGCACAGGAATGAGCAGACAAGCGCGATGGTTATCGATACCCATGCCACGGGCTCCGCGACAGATTTCTCGTAATAGTAAGAACCTGCCAGCCCTGCGATTCCGCCCATGAACATCATGCCTTCGACGCCAAGGTTCAGATTTCCCGACTTCTCGGTAAGGATTTCGCCCAATGTGCCCAGGAGGAGGGGACAGGCTGCAAGTACAGCCGCAAACAGGAAGTTCATTACGTCAGTCATGATGCACCTCCACTACCTTACTGTTTCTGAATATCAGGCGATAGTTTATGAAAAACTCGCAGCCCAGCATGAAAAACAGTATTATTCCTGTCAGGACCTCCGCTGCCGAGGCAGGTATTTTGAAATTGGTCTGAATTGTGTTCGAGCCTTTCTTCAGTATCGCAAGAAATACGGATATTATTATCATGGCATAGGGATTCAGTTTTGCAAGCCAGGCTACCGTAATGGCAGTAAAGCCGTATCCCCCGGCCGTGTTGTCCGTAAGCGTATAGCTTGATCCCGATACTATGAAAAATCCGACCATTCCTGCTATCGCGCCTGACATGAATATTGTCCTTATTATTATCACAGGAACGTTCATTCCCACGTATCTCGCCGTTTTTTCACTTTCTCCCACCACGGCGATTTCATAGCCATGCTGGCTGTATTTCATATAGATGTGCATGAAAACTGTCATCCCCAGAATTATTACCCAGCCTATGTGAACGCCGAAGAGGTTTGGGAGCCTTGCCGAATCGTCAAACATGGCTATCTTCGGGAACCCGCTGCTGGAAGGGTTTTTCCAGGGGCCTGTCCTGAGGTACGTCACGATATTCATAACAATGTAATTCATCATTAGGGTAAAAAGTGTTTCATTCGTTCCCCACAAGGCTTTGAAAATAGCCGGAATCAGGGCCCACAGGCCGCCGGCGATAACGGCTGCCATGAACATTACAAGAAGAAGCGCAGGCCTTGGCAGGTTCTTGTATTGAAACAGTGCAAAATATGACGCCGCTATGGCTCCCGCAAGAATCTGGCCCTCGGTACCTATATTCCAGAACTTCATCCTGAACGCAGGCGCAATGGATATGGCGGCTCCCAGTAACGGCACGGCGATTTTTGCCGTGGCGATCAGCGCGGTTCTTGTAGAAAGCGAACCTGTTATCATATCCCTGTAAACGCTGAACGGATTGTGTCCTAAAGCGATTATAAGGATTCCGCCTGTCATGAGGGAAAGAATAATGGCGGCGATCCGGAGCATCCATGCTTTACCCGGAGATATATCAGCCCTCTTTGCGATCCTTATGAAAGGTACTTTTTTATCATTCCCTGGTTTGCTCATTTCTTCGCCTCCCCTCCCAGGCTGGTCATCATGAGCCCTATCTGCTCCTTGGTTGCGGTGCGCGCGTCCACTATGCCGCTCACTTTTCCGCCGCACAGGACCAAAATGCGATCACAAAGCTCCAAAAGGACGTCCAGATCCTCGCCGACATAGATAACGGCGACTCCGGCCTTTTTCTGCTCATTCAGAAGGGAATAAATCGTATAAGACGTATTTATATCAAGGCCCCGGACAGCATAGGCGGTCATCAGCACTTTAGGCGCCGAGGCAATCTCTCTTCCGACCAGGACTTTCTGCACATTTCCGCCTGACAGTTTGCTTACAGGCGTCGTAACGCCAGGGGTAACAACATTAAGCTGTTCTATAACATTCTCAGCCAGCTTCCTGGGAGGTTTCCTGTCAGTGAACCCAAGCTTTCCCTTGAGATAGCTTCTGAGCATCATATTATCAGTTATGTCCATGCTCCCAACGAGCCCCATTCCAAGCCTGTCTTCAGGAACAAATGACAATGCCACTCCCAGTTTCCTGATCTGCATCGGCCGTTTGCCTACCAATTCAGTGGGTTTTCCGGAATCATCGGGATAATACTCTATGCTGCTGTCCGGAGTCACCGGGTATATGCCTGCTATCCCCTCCAGCAGCTCTTTTTGCCCGCAGCCCGATATTCCGGCAATACCCAGTATTTCACCGCCATAGGCTGTAAAGCTGACATTGTCAAGAATTTTATATCCTTCATCGTTATAGCTTGTTATGCTCTTTACGACCAGGCGGGGAACAGAGTTTACAGGTTCGGGACGTTCTATGTTCAAACTGACTGCGCGGCCCACCATCATTTCAGTAAGGGACTGGGCGGTAGCATCCCTGGTGTCGACTGTACCAACATACTCTCCCTTTCTCAGCACGGCCACACGGTCCGATACGGCCAGTACTTCCTGCAGTTTATGCGTTATTATAATGATCGACTTGCCGTCATCACGCATATTTTTTAGAACCTGGAACAGCCTGTCTGTTTCCTGGGTCGTCAATACCGCGGTAGGTTCGTCAAGTATCAAAATCCTTGCTCCGCGGTACAGCACTTTTATGATTTCTACGGTCTGCTTTTCCGAAACGGACATATCGTAGATCTTTTTGTCCGGATTAATGCTGAAGCCGTATTTCTCACCTATTTCCCTGACCTTTGCCGATATGGCTTTCATATCGAGCCTGCCTTTGCCCTTCAGGCCAAGGATAATATTTTCAGCGGCAGTCATGTTATCCACAAGCTTAAAATGCTGATGGATCATTCCTATTCCCAGATCGTAGGCATCCTTCGGCGAAAGGATCGTAACCTCGCTGCCGTTTACCAGGACCTTGCCGCTGTCAGGGAAATAAATGCCTGCCAGGATATTCATCAGGGTCGTCTTTCCGCTGCCGTTTTCGCCAAGCAGCGCAAGGATCTCGCCCCAGCGAACCTGGAGGCACACCTTGTTGTTTGCAGGGATACCCCCGAATGTTTTGGTTATGTCGATAAGTTCTATAGCATTCACCGGGTTCACCCAAAGCCATCCTTTCCGGTTTATTAATGTAAACTAAAACTATATAAATGGTTACAGGGATGTACAAGCTTAGCGCAGTTGCACATCCCCGTTATATAAACGCTGATTATCTACCCAATATGTTTATACCGTCAATGATATAGTACCAGTAAGGAGCCGATTTTTCCTTGGACTCCTCGAACCATTCGCCTTCCTTGATCTCGATGGAACCTTCGACACCCCAGTTATAGCCGGTTCCTTTCAGCGGGCCGGCGAATACGTGAAGCTTACCGGACTTGATCTTCTCGGCAGCTTCATTTATGGCCTCCTGTGTTCCCGGAGCTGCGATATCGGTGTTGAGAGGACTTAAGTATACAGCGCCCTCAGACAGCCCCTGACACCAGTCGGTGGGGATATCCTTGCCGTCGATCACACACTGAACGGCATAGGTAAGGTAAATGCTCCAGTCACTGCGGGCTGAAATAAGGGACGCTTTGGGAGCGGCAGGTATCATGTCGGCGTTGTAGCCAACCTGGAATACTCCGTTAGCCTCTGCTGTGGTCGCGGGAGCCGTAGAGTCGGAGTGCTGGCTTATGACCTTACATCCGCCGTCTATGAGGGTCTGGGCCACCTGCGCTTCAACAATGGGGTCATGCCATGAGTTAGTATAGATAACGTCCATGGTGACCTCGGGAAGAACAGACCTTGCGCCCAGGTAGAAAGCTGTCATCCCGGAAACAACCTCAGCGCATTCAAAAGCGGCCACGTAACCCAGCTTGGTCTCATTGAGCTCTTTAAGTTTCATGCCTGCTGCGATGCCTGCCAGGTAACGGGCTTCATATATAGCGGTAAAGTAGTTATGGAAATTGCTGAGCCCGGCATTTACAGCCGCGTCGCCTGTTGCATGGCAGAACTGGATGTCAGGATGTTCTTTTGCAGCTTCCAGCATATAGTCTCCATGACCGAAGCTTGTTGCAAAAATAATCTGGCAGCCTGCTTCGATCAGTTCGTTGATGGCTGTCGCACAGCTTTCGTCCTCGCCAATATTGTACTTGTTGATGATCTGTTCTTTCTTTAGCCCGAGATTCTCTACCATTTTCCATGTGCCAAGATCATGGTTGTAGGTATAGCCCATGTCCGAAGGATCCGATATATGGATAAATCCAATTTTGAGATCCTCTTTCGCTACGCCCTTTCCGGCAGAACTGCCGCCTGTGGTTCCGTTTCCGCAAGCTGCAAGGGAAAAAAGTGTTACTGCGATAAGTAGAAACAAGATCAGCCTTTTCATGTTACTCCTCCATTTTATATAAATTTAAATAAAGAACAAATAAACAAACGACGGCTTAACAAAACTCTATGCCGTCGCTTTCACTCATTGACTTGATACGAGCCAATGACTCCACACGTATACCCTGTTTTCTTATCATATCTCCGCCGGGCTGGAACGCTTTTTCGATAGCTATACCTGCTCCGACAATACATGCGCCTGATGCTCTTACAATACCGATAAGCCCGTTAAGCGCAGTGCCGTTGGCGAGAAAATCGTCTATGATCAATACCCTGTCAGAGGTATTAAGGTATTCTTTCGGTACAATGATATCGTAGTCTTTGTTATGGGTGTATGAATGGACGCGTGAAGAGAATACATCGCCGCTGACATTCGAAGATCTGTTTTTCTTGGCGAAAACTACGGGACATTTGAATCTCTGTCCCGTGATACAGGCAATTCCTATGCCTGAAGCTTCAATAGTAAGGATTTTTGTAACTCCGCAATCGCCGAAAAGTCTCCAGAACTCATCCGCCATTTTCTCAAAAAGCTCAATGTCCATTTGCTGGTTCAAAAAGCTGCCTACCTTGAGAATGTTTCCGGATAAAACCCTGCCTTCTCTCAGGATGCGATCCTCCATCAGCTTCATAAGCTTTTAGCCTTCCCTTTTTGAAAAAATGCATCGATTGGCTTATTTTAAATGATTTTAAGGGAAGAAACAATTCGGAATTTAATCGAAAATTGTCGAATCTTACGCATCCTTTTTGGCATATTTAGCTGAAATAACGTGGAGAATACGCAATAGACTGTGCGAAAACTAAGTTGTCGGCGGACCCCAGGGGTCTCGCTCCAGAGAAAGTTCTTCCGCGAGACACCTTGAATCCGCCTTATTCACGGCTGCCGCTCTTCTGTGATGCGAGGCAGCAATCAGGGCGGGGTTTACTTTTCCGTGATCCATGCTCCGCTTTAAATCGCATGCAGGCACGCCGACCTCATTAATAATTTCACAGGTAAAGGTTTTCGCACAGTATGGCGAAAAGCTGTTAAAGAACCAATGCCTCGTATAAAATACCAATCAAATCGTCTGTGGAAGGAACAACGATACTGTTGGACACATTCTTGGACCTTGATGCAATTTCGGCATACTTTTCAGCCTGCTCCCTGCTGATTGATTCTCTTACGCCAAGCAGGTCATTCAGCGTATCTCTAAACTGCTGCACCGTATCGAAGCCCATTATCGACAGTATGGTGGATATAAGTTCAGGCTTGTGTTTATTAATATATGACATGAAGGCGGGTAAAAGCAAACCGTTGGCGCGGCCATGGTCGACATTGTGGAAATATGTCAGGGAATAGCCCATAGAATGCACGGCGGTGGTTCCGGTATTGGCTATGACCATGCCACCCAGAGTCGAGCCGTAAAGCAGCTCAAACCTTTGATCCAGTGACAATTTGCCCGACTTCATGGCGTCGAAGCAGGATGATATCTTCCGGATACTTTCAGCTGCAATGGAATTGGTTACCGGGTTCGCCCGTCTCGTGATCATGCCCTCAATGGAATGGGAGAGGGCATCGATAGCGGTATTGATCGTGATATTCATAGGCATGTCCAGCATATACCTCGCATCAAGGAAGGCATATTTCGGGAACAGGATCGGCGATCCCAGGCTGGTCTTTGTCCGGGCACGGTCATTGGTCAGTATAGAATAGGGAGTGACCTCGGAACCGGTACCGGCTGTAGTCGGGATAAAGATCATGGGCATTATTTCCGGCCCGTACTGGCCTGAAAACAGGTTATCATCAGAAATATCCTGGCATGCAAGAAGGTTTATGGCTTTTGCCGCGTCCATGGGAGAGCCGCCGCCTATGGCGATCACGGAATCGACTCCCTCTTTCTTTGCAAATTCTGCTCCTTCCCTGACACAGGCGATTGAAGGGTTCGGAGTCACCCTGTCAAATATGGTCCAGGTCTGGCCGTTTGATGAAAGGACATTTAGCACATCATCAAGGGAACCGTTCTTTTTTGCTGAGCTGGCTCCTGTGACGATAAGGACTTTATTGCCGATTTCACGAAAAATTTCCGGATTAGATTTTACACAGTCTTCTCCCATGATGACCCGTGTGGGCATAAAATACTGCTGTCTCATTTTTCAGTGCTCCTTTCCCTATAGTGCTATTATATAACCAACACGCAATATATACAATGTCCCAGGCTCTTTAAAGCGGCGTGCCTGCGTACCTTGTCATACAAAGGCCGAAATGCCCCTGTTGGTCATATTGATCAGCATTGCCGCCATTTCCCGCGGAGACTGCTTCATGCCTTCCTTCAGCCATTTATGCACCACGCCGACACTGCCTGTTATGGCAAAGGAGTACAGGTATTCGGCAACATCTTTGTTGACTGATTTTTTTGTCCATTCGGATATGCATTGCTTCTGAACGATCATCATGACTTCCTGCTGGAACGCGATATCACCCTTGTCGCTTAGGAGAACAGAGCAAACCTCAGCATTTTCCTTGATGTATTCGAATATTTTCTCCAGTATCTGTACGGATCTTGAACCATCGTCAATGCTGAATGAAAAACCTGCAAGATATTCGTTGATGTCATTAAGAAGCCCGGTTTCAATCTGCCTTAGCAAATCATAGGGATCAGTATAATGAGCATAGAAAGTAGCCCTGTTGATATCCGCCATTTCACAGATTTCTTTAACGGTGATATTTGTAATATGCTTTTGCTTCAGAAGCTTTACAAGGCTTTCCCGGAGGACCATTTTTGTGTATTTTACCCTTCTGTCAGTTTTCCCGTTTTTCATTACCCTCATGCCAGGCTGTCAGCCGCCTGGTTGCCGCTCCTTTCCAATAATTATACTGATTAATCTTTTCTGCTGATTTTTTTACACTTTATAATCGTCATGTCGAGCAATTTACAAAAGTTACTAATCTGTCTGTTGTAATATTAACACAATGCTATTATATTATTAATGAGTAAATTATTCAACACTACGTCTATTATCTTAAAGGAGTAAATATGAACAGGATATCCAGGTTCGTTACAGGAAAAAAAAGAACCGTTGTAATAATATTCTCTGTTTTGGCTGTTGTCTGCGGCCTATTAATGCTCACAGTCCCGGTGAACTATAAAATTACGGATTATCTGCCCCAAAATGCCCGTTCAACCATAGCTATCCGGATCAATGACAGGGAATTCAACAGCCCGGTTCCTAACGCAAGGGTCATGATCAGCAACGTAACCCTGATGCAGGCTATGGAATACAAAAAAAAGATATCCTCCATCGAGGGAGTACACGAAGTAATATGGCTGGACAGTGTCATAAACCTGAAGGAACCCATAGAGATGGCCGACAGGGAAGTCGTGGAACAGTATTACAAGGACAATACGGCCTTGTTTTCTGTCACGATTCTTGACGGGTATGAAGTTGAGGCTACCGATGAAATCTACAGGCTCATTGGCGAAGAGAACGCCCTTGCCGGTGACGCGGTCAACCTGGCAACTTCAAAGAAGCTGCTGGTATCTGAAGTTTTAAGCGCCCTTTCATATCTTGTCCCCATTATACTCATAGTCTTGCTGCTTACCACTTCATCCTGGATCGAACCGTTTTTGTTCCTGATCACGATCGGGGCGGCTGTTCTTATCAATATGGGGACCAACTTGTTTTTCGGGGAAATATCGTTTATGACCCAGTCCATAAGCCCCATCCTCCAGATGGCTGTTTCCCTTGATTATTCCATATTCCTGCTCCACAGTTATGATGAATACAAGGCAAAGACTGACAATAAACGAGAAGCGATGGCCATGGCCATGAAAAGGTCATTTACGGCTATTATAGCAAGCGCCGCCACTACCCTTTTCGGCTTCCTGGCCCTGCTTTTCATGAAGTTCAGGATAGGCGCAGACTTGGGTCTGAACCTTGTTAAAGGTATTGTGATAAGCTTTATCACCATCATGATATTTCTTCCTGCCCTTACCCTGGCCTGTGACAGCCTGATAACCAAAACGAAACATAAAAAGCTCATTCCTGGATTCAAGAGTATCAGCCGCCTGGTGTGGAAATTAAGAATACCCGTTCTTCTTCTGGTTGCCGTTATAGCCGTTCCCTGTTTCCTGGCCCAGGGCAGGACCGACTTCCTGTATGGCATGGGACAGATATCCCCCAACAGCAGAGGCGGCCGGGACCAGATTAAAATAAATGAAAAATTCGGAACCTCCATGCCTATCGTGCTCCTGGTCCCCAGGGGAGATCCGGCCAAAGAAGCCATGCTTGGTTCTGAGCTTGAAGATATTGACCATGTTACCGGAGTGGTTTCGTACGCCGGTATGGTTGGCCGGTCAATACCTGCAGAATTCCTGGATCCCGGGATAACGGAGCAGTTTTACTCTGATAATTACAGCCGTATCATTGTTTATACCGATACCGAAGAAGAGGGTGAAGAAGCTTTTTCCACCGTTGAGCGGGTACAGGAAAAAGCAAGGGAGTATTATGACGACGCTGTATATTTACTGGGGCAGAGCGTCAGCCTGTATGACATGAAAAATGTTGTCACTGAAGATACCCGCATAGTGAACCTGATAGCCATTGCATCCATTTTCCTTATCCTGCTACTGTCTTTCAGGTCCGTAACCCTGCCTGTGCTGCTGACATTAACGATTGAAATGGCCATATGGATAAATCTCTCAATACCATATTTTACAGGCGGTACACTGTGCTATATCGGTTACCTGGTGTTAAGCACCGTGCAGCTTGGAGCCACGGTTGACTATGCAATACTGATCACGGACAATTACCTGTTCAACCGTAAGGCCATGAACAGGAAAGATGCTATCAGGGCCACTCTTGAAGGTCATTTTGTATCAGTCCTGACTTCTGCCGTGATATTGTCATCAGCAGGTTTCTGCCTTGGTTTTACCACATCCAGCCCCATAATATCAGACCTGGGAATCCTCCTGGGTAGAGGAACGCTGCTGTCCATGGCATTGGTCATCCTGTTCCTTCCGCCCCTGCTTGTCCTCGGGGACGGGATTATTAAGAAAACAACACTGAAGGCTGAATTCCACAAGGAGTGATGATAATGAAGAAGAGTATGAAATTCGCTTATATCGCTGTCATATTGTCTGTAACCATGATTCTTTCGTCGGGGAGCATCCCCCTGATGGCGGAAGAAAACTCCGCAGGGACCAATGCCGGCACGGAAGGCAGGATATCATCAAAGGAAGAGGTTATCTACTGCCTGCTGGATCACGGCGGAAGAATAAAGGAAACTTATGTCGTAAATATACTGAATGTAACTGATCCGGGAGTCGTTTACGATCACGGTTCCTACTCCTTGGTGAAAAACCTTACCGATACCGGCGAACTTATCAATGAGAACGGGAAGGTGAAAATTAACGCTGCCGGTGGCAGGTTCTATTACCAGGGAAACCTTAGTAACGCAAGTCTGCCCTGGATAATAGACATATCATATTACCTTGACAATGCAAAAATCGAACCTAAAGATCTTGCAGGAGCCAGCGGACATGTAAAAATCGAGATCGGCACCAGAAAGAACAGCGCAGTGGACTCGGGATTTTTCGAAAACTACCTCCTGCAGGTAACCGCACAGCTTAATACCGGGAAGTTCAGAAACATTGTGGCGGATGGCGCAACATTTGCAAATGCCGGTGAAAATAAAGTTGCAACCTTCACGGTTTTGCCGGGCACGGAAGAAAAATTATACATCGAAGCGGACGTGACAGGATTTGAAATGGACGGCCTTGAGTTCTCAGCCATTCCTTTCTCCATGCAGGTCCAGATGCCCGACTTGTCGGAATTCTCGGATGATTTTTCGCAGCTTGCTGACGCAATCGCCCAGCTGAATACTGGTATGGCAGCCCTGGAGAAAGGCCTGACGGAAATCGCCAGCGGCGCGTCCGCGTTGGTTGAAGGCTCCACCGGGTTCAAAGACGGACTTGCGGCACTCACCTCAAAAAGCAACGAACTCATCCAGGCATCGACCCTTATTATGAACACCCTTAATGATTTGAATGCAATGATGTCCATTCCCGAGGCCCAGGCAGCCAATCCTCAGCTTGCATATGCCCTGGCCGGGCTCGCTGAAAACTACAAGTCATTCCATGCAGGTCTTGAAGGATATACTTTCGGCGTGAACCAACTGGCCGGCTCGTACCCGGAACTTCATTCGGGCATCGAGGGGCTGGCCGCAGGAGTAAACCATGTCAGCATCGGCGCGAAAGAACTCGGTGCCGGAACCAATACCCTTTATGAAAATACAAAGGATCTCCCTCAGAAGGTCGAAAAGATTGGCGATGAACTGTTATCCGAGTACGATAAATCCGATTACAGGCCGGTGTCGTTCGTTTCGCCCGAGAATAAAAATGTCTCATCAGTCCAGTTTGTCATGCGTACTGAAAAGATTGAGAAAAAGAATACAACGCCTGTCCAGGCAGCTGAACCAGAGGCAAAGACCATCTGGACCAGGCTGCTGGACCTGTTCAGGTAATCGAATTTATAATCTGTCAACTGAATAAAGCAGTGTGCTGCTCACTAAAAAGTGCACAGAGGTACCGTCTCCCTGTGCGCTTCTTTGTGCATTTATTTCAGCAGAGCTTCAATTTTATCGAAAATCTCTTTTTGCTTTGGAAGCATAAGTCGTCTCGGGGAGCGCGACAGCATAAAATCGCGAAAATATGCGAGGTCCTCTTTGCTTAAGAATGGCAATAGCGGCAAACACATTTGCTCGGCAGCGGTGATGAACCAGTCTGCAGTGGTTTTTTCATATTTCTTTTCAGGCTTTAACATACATCCAACAGCTTTGCTGGCTATGACACTGCATAGTTTTGGATCTTCCTTCTCAAGCTCATTAAGCGCCGTGACAAGTTCGGTAACGATTCGCTCTGTTCCCGCTATGAAGTCATCATGAATTGGATTTAATGACGCAGAATCAGTGTTGGAAAGCCATTTGCTAAACAGTTTTGTAAATGCGCTCATTGACTTTTCCTGCTTATCAGACTTTTCTGAGTATTCAGTATAGTGTCTTTCCAGCCGGTACAGCAGATCTTCAGCCTGTTTCACCGTATTTTCCCATTTGTTTTCCATTTCCTGCGTCATGTCAAATCCTCCTTTTGATATGAATCATATCATTTTTTCTTTTGCAAATCAATGTACACGGACACAACAAAAAAGCAGCCAGTGGCTGCTTTCAGTTTTATATGGTTATATCATGCCGTAGTCTGCTTCTCAACCAGGGCAAGCGCTCCGTATTTTTCCCTCAGCTTGGGTTTCTCGATCTTGCCCGTAGGATTGCGGGGCACCTTGTCGAATATGATCTTCCTCGGGCGCTTGTAACGCGGAAGAGCCATGCAGAATTCATTGATATCCTCTTCGGTGCATGTGTACCCCGGCTTCAGTTCGATTATGGCAGCTGCGATCTCACCGAGCCTCGGCTCGGCCAGTCCTATGACAGCGGCATCCTTTATGGCTTCATGAGCGCGGAGGAAATCTTCTATCTGGACGGGATAGATATTCTCTCCGCCGCTGATGATAACGTCTTTTTTCCTGTCGACCAGGTAAATGAAGCCGTCTTCGTCCATCCTGGCCATGTCCCCCGTATAAAGCCAGCCGTCCTGCAGCACCTCGGCTGTTGCCTTGGGATCCTTGTAATAACACTTCATGACCCCTGGTCCCTTAACCGCCAGTTCGCCCACTTCGCCCTGGGGCACTTCATTCTTTTTATCATCGACGATCTTAACTTCCCACCCATAGCCGGGAACACCGATAGCTCCGACTTTATGGATGTTCTCTATGCCGAGATGAACACAGCCGGGACCGGTAGATTCGCTGAGACCGTAATTGGTATCATAGTCATGGTGAGGGAAATAATTTTTCCAGCGATGGATCAGGCTTGGCGGCACCGGCTGTGCGCCTATATGCATAAGTCTCCACTGGGAAAGCTCGTAATCCTCCAGCTTTACTTCCCCGCTTTCAATGGCGTCGAGGATATCCTGTGCCCATGGAACCAGCAGCCATACAATGGTTATCTTTTCCTCCGATACGGTCCTGAGTATCCAGTCGGGCTTGATACCCCGCAGGATCACAGCCTTGCTGCCTGTATAAAGGCTTCCGAACCAGTGCATTTTCGCTCCCGTATGGTAAAGGGGCGGTATGCACAGGAAATTGTCTTCCCTTGTCTGTCCGTGATGCATGGCCTCGGTCACGCATGCCGACATAAGGCTCCTGTGTGTATGTAAAATGGCTTTCGGAAAACCAGTCGTGCCCGACGAGAAATATATGGCCGCTTCATCTTCATCCGTAAGCTTTATATCAGGCGCTTCCGAACAGCAATTGGCAGTCAGGCGGTCATAGCTTTCAGCGAAGGACGGACGCCCTTCCCCTGCGTAAAACAGCATCTTTACCTTTGGGATCTGGTCATATATGGCCTCGATACGCCCGATAAACTCAGGTCCGAAAATAAGGGCCACCGAATCCGACAAATCAAGACAATACCTGATCTCTTCCGCGGTATAGCGGAAATTCAGCGGAACAGCGAGGGCTCCTGTCTTAAGTATGCCGAAATAGATGGGAAGCCATTCGAGACAGTTCATCAGTAGGATAGCTACCTTGTCGCCTTTTTTTATTCCTCTTTTGATCAGGAGATTCGCAAACCTGTTGGCTTTTTCGTCGAAAACCTTCCATGTCAATTCCCTGCGGTATTCACCGGCAGGGTTGTTCTCGATAAGTTCATACTCTTTCCATATGACATTATGCTTTTCTTGCAGATCCAGGTTGATTTCTTTCAGACAAATTTCGTGCCCGTATAATTGCGCGTTGCGGACCAGCAGCTCAGTGATTGGCATCCTGATTTCCTCCCGTTCTACCATACTCCATTTGACATTCATAAACCGCATTTCATGCCGCACCATGTTACCATGCTGCATAAACGTCTTAGAATAATTATAAAATTTATACAGTATTAAATCAACCATTAATATCGCAAAATATTGCAATACCGGCTAATTAAAAAGATTTAAAGCGGACCAGCGGGACATTGATATTTTCAATTTATGGTATACTATAAATGAAATGGTGACATATACGGCTCCTGGCTTTTTACCAGTCCGAAAAATATATAAAGGGGTCAGGTTATATGGATATCAATGTATTCAGGAAACTTGTGGAGGATTCAGACAATATCGTGTTCTTTGGCGGAGCCGGCGTGTCCACCGAGAGCAACATCCCGGACTTCAGAAGCGCGACCGGCCTTTACAGCAGCACTTACAGCGCATATTCACCCGAAGAAATATTATCCCATGATTTTTTCATGAGTCATACCAGGGAGTTTTATGATTTCTACAAAAACAGGATGATATACAAGGACGCTAAGCCCAACGCGGCCCATTATGCTCTCGCGCGGCTGGAAGCCGCCGGCAAGCTGAAAGCTGTTGTAACGCAGAACATCGACGGTCTTCACCAGATGGCCGGAAGCAAAAAGGTCCTTGAACTCCACGGCTCCATCCACAGGAATTATTGCATGAAATGCGGGAAGTTTTTCGACCTTGATTACATTGTCAGCTCAGACGATATCCCCCACTGCGATAAATGCGGAGGAATTGTCAAGCCTGACGTGGTCCTGTACCAGGAAAGCCTTGACAGCGATGTCCTTGAAGAATCAGTCAGGCTCATCATGGCTGCCGATATGCTGATCGTAGGCGGCACATCCCTTACGGTATATCCCGCCGCCGGTCTTGTCCATTATTACAGGGGCAATAAACTGGTCCTGATAAACAAGTCGGCGACCGGATTTGACAGCCAGGCCGACTATGTGTATTACGGAAGCATAGGAGAGTTCCTGGGCCAGGCCGTATCTGACCTGTGATCCTGCATTGCGTCGCTGCCCTGGAACAACCCGCAGTCCAGCAAAAATGTGTGTTTCTCCGTGATTACTAAATGGCATGAGCCGGTAACAGTTGACGAAGCTCCTAAGGAAGCGTATTTAAATAATTTGCCTGCCTTCCTGGTCAAATAGTCATTAATTTACCTGAATTGATACATGAAACGCTCCATGTAGTACAGGAACAGCTGGTTGTAATAGCCGGGGAAATACATGTCGCAGGCGTGGCCTCCGAACAGCGCGGAAATAACGGCGCACTTCGGATTCCCCGCTGCAATATATTTATTCTTGAACTCCAGGGTAACCGGATATTTCACCAGCCCGTCGTGAGTACCCTGGAAGATGAGACACGGAGGAGATGATTCACTGACAATCAAGCCAGGATCGATGAACTCCAGGGAAGCACCTATCCCGAAGCTGTCTGCAAGTTTGTTGGCAGGATAGAATGGAATGATACCCTTTATCTTTACCCTTCTGCCGGGAAAATCTCCGTATTTGCCGTCTGACAGCGTCAGCCCGGTCGCCAGGGCAAGATTGCCTCCGGCTGAACCTCCCGAAATAAATACAGAGTCGATATTTGCCTTATATTCGTCGGCATGCTTTGCGAGATAATCCAGGAATATGCCTATATGCCTTACCATGTCATCGACGGTATAATCTCCGTACTGTTCCTCTGCGTATTTTGATATGCCTTTAATATCGTTAAGCCCATATTGTATGTCGAATACCACATACCCCTGGCTGGCAAAATACCTGTTCACCTGGGCATTATTAAGGAAGCCCTTGTCGCCGGAAGTCCAGCCGCCTCCATGGATACGAACGAGGACAGAATACCCGCCGGGCAGCATGTCGCCGTCATCTGCAGGGGTATAGGCGTCAAAGTACAGTTGCAGACCTTCATCAGCGCTTCCCTTACCTGTATAAAACGGGATATCCGTGCTTACTGCGACACCTTTGGTTTCCATTCCAAAAAAATACTCGGGAATAGAAAACCTGTATTTCCTGAATTGATCAAAATTATAATCCGAACTGGTAAGGTAGTCTTCCCCGAAGGCACTTATGTATTCCATTTTTGCGGTCCCTGCCATGAAAGGGGCTGACGCAAAAGGCAGAAGGCAAATAACGAACACTGTCAGGGTTACCGCTGAATAAACGATTTTCAGGGCAAGGCTTTTCTTGTCGGGCAGCAGCTTGACTATAAGGACCCCTGTATTAAGGAACACGAACGCGTAAAACAGAGATACGGACGGGATAAATGCCTCAAGAATCCAGAATTCCACATGGATGGCCAGTATTTTGTATGCCACGGCACATCCCAATGCAAGGACAAGGCTCAGCAAGATTATCAATACAGTTTTCAGGGACCTGTTCCTGTCTTCCTTCCTGTACCTGATCAATTCAAAATCGTCAAGAAGAATCTCAGCTTCGGTTTTCCTGCTGATAAGCCTGGATAGCGAAAGCATGATCCCATATGCAAACAGGGAAAGGAAAAGGGCACATGATACCTTGCTAATTGAATCATAATGGGCAGGCGTAAATGAGGCTATGGAGTTCAATACAGGTATCAGCAGCATACAGAGCCCTGAATAGATAAAATAGAAATATCCCCTCATTTTCCGGGGATCTTCTATATATGCAACGTATATGTTGATTGCCAGGGCAGCGAATATAAATATACCGTAAAGATTCCAGAAAACGCTTCTGATCTCTGACAAGAGATAGGCTATCCCGATAAACAGCGCCAGAAGATTTATGATTAGCGTCGTTATCCAAACAGTTTTCAGCTTTTTTCTCGTCCCCGGCATCGAATACATACTAAGTAACTCCCTCGCCCTCAATAGTACTTTTTCTGATATTATACCATACTTTGGACAGACGAGTTTATCCCGGGGCTGTTTCTTATGCTCACTTTAATTTAAGTTCCCAGGTAAGCCGCTTTCACGCCATCATTGGCAAGGAGTTCTTCTCCCGTGCCTGTCAGGGTTATACGTCCGGTCTCCATGACATAGCCGATATCAGCTGTTTTAAGCGCCATATTGGCATTCTGTTCTATAAGCAGGATAGTTACACCCTGTTTATTTATCTCCCTGATTATCTCGAATATATTCCGCACTACCAGCGGAGCCAGTCCCAGCGAGGGTTCGTCCATCATCAGCAGCTTTGGCCGGCTCATGAGAGCCCTCCCCACGGCAAGCATCTGCTGCTCGCCGCCTGACAATGTGCCTCCAAGCTGCCAGGAACGTTCTTTCAGGCGCGGGAACAGGTCAAAGACCTTTTTTAAGTCTTCACTCAGGTCATCCTTGCGAAGGTATGCCCCTATCTTCAGGTTTTCCAGGACTGTCAGGTCGGGAAAGATCCTTCTGCCTTCGGGAACCATGGTTATTCCCTTTTTAACTATGAACTCCGGATCCCTGCCGGTTATATCCTCGCCCATAAAGGTTATAGTGCCGCTTTTAGGCTTAACAAGGCCGGATATGGTCCTGAGCGTTGTGCTTTTACCAGCTCCGTTAGCTCCTATAAGTGTAACAATACTTTTTTCGGGGACCTCAAAGGATATGCCCTTGACAGCCTCGATCCCGCCGTAGTTTACCTTCAGATCGTTTACTTTAAGCATCGTCGGCCACCCCCAGGTATGCGTCGATAACACGCTGGTTCTGCTGCACCTCTGCAGGTGTGCCATGGGCGATGAGCTTTCCGAAATCCATAACATATATCCTGTCAGAGATTTTCATAACCAGGTCCATATGATGTTCTATCAGTAGGATTGTCAGGTCGTACTTGTCCTTGATCCTGACAATAAATTCGGCAAGTTCCTGTGTTTCCTGCGGGTTCATACCGGCTGCCGGCTCATCCAGCAAAAGAAGCTTTGGTTTGGTCGCAAGGGCTCTCGAGATTTCAAGTCGTCGCTGCAGCCCGTATGGAAGGCTGCTGGCCAGCTCATCCTTGTATTGAAGCAGCCCCTGTTCTTCCAGGAGCTCCAGGCATTCTTCCCTTGCCCTCTTTTCTTCCGGCCAGTTCAGCCGGAACGTGGCCGAAAAAATATTCTGCTTTGCCCGCATATGCTTCGCCACCAGCACGTTTTCAAAAACCGTAAGGCTTTTGAACAGCCTGATATTCTGGAAGGTACGGGCAATACCAAGCTTGGTTATCTTATCAGGGGTAGGGCTTATTACTTTTGACCGGGTGATATCCCTGTCGCCGGCATAAAGCTTCTTCATCCTTCCCTGGGGATGGTTTGAAACAATGGTTTTTCCGCAAAAGCTAACCGAACCGTTTGTCGGCTCATACACCCCGGTGATGCAGTTGAAGGCAGTTGTTTTCCCGGCGCCGTTAGGACCGATCAAAGCAACTATCTCACCCTTGTACACATCTATAGTCAGATTATAGACAGCCATAACGCCGCCGAACTGCATGGTCAGTTTCTCAGTGTGCAGAATGTTTTCAGTCATTTTGCAGCTTCCTCCTTGGTTTTCCCCCGCAGTTTCCTGAAGAACCGGGTAATGGCATCAGCAGAGAGTTCTTTTGTGCCCATTATACCCTGCCTGTAAAACAGCACGACAACCATGATTATTATCGAAAAGACGACCTTCCTGAACCCGGAACTCAGGAGAGGCACCCTGAAGGACCCGATGTAAGTCTCATTGTCCAGGAACCTGAGCCACCATTCGCTGCAGGCTATAAACAGGAACGATGACAGTATGCTTCCCGTTACCGAACCAATCCCGCCTATTACAACAATAAGCAGTATCTCGTATGTCATCGCGGAAGTAAAAGCCGAAGCCTGTACAGTCGTCTGGTACATGGCCAGGAGCGCGCCTCCGACACCTGCAAAAAACGAACTTATAGTGAAGGCCAGTTGCTTGTGTTTTGCCAAATTTATCCCCATCGCTTCTGCAGCGATCTCATCATCACGTATTGCCTTAAACGCACGACCGTAAGACGAATTTATCAGCAGTACGATCAGCGTGATGCAGATCCCCGATACCGCAAAGGGGAACAGCACCGATGTGAATCCCGGGAATTTCCTGAGCAGGTTGGAACCGTTGGTTATGGGTCCAAGCTTATCCCACTGGAATATAGCCCTTATAATCTCAGCAAAGCCCAGGGTGGCAATGGCCAGGTAATCGCTTTTGAGCCTCAGGACCGGCAAACCTATCAGGAATGCGAAAAATGCTGCAGCAAGCCCGGCCAGTATCATTGCCACAGGCACAGGCAGCGCAAACTTGATGATTCCGCCGTCAAAGTACTGGTATACCGTATCCCTTGCCTCGGGAGGAATGGTGAATATAGCGTATGTATATGCTCCTATAAGCATAAATCCTGCCTGCCCGAGCGAGAAAAGCCCGGTGAACCCGTTGAGAAGATTCATCGACACTGCCACCAGGGCGTATATGGCACCCTTTTTCAGTACAACAAAAAACATCGATGAAGGGGGCAGGATTTTTTCGAGGATAAAAAGCGCTGCAAACAATAAAACGACCATTATTATGGTAACGCGGTTCTTTACTATGAAACTGTGCACTTTTTTGTCAGCCATATCCACCACCTATACCTTATCTGTAGATTTCTCGCCGAACAAACCGGTGGGCCTTGCAATAAGGATTATGATCAGCAGCGCGAATGTGAAGGCATCGGAAAACGTTGTCCAGCCAAGACCTTTGATTATGTTTTCGCATATGCCTATTATAAAGGCTCCTATAACAGCTCCCGGTATGCTGCCTATCCCTCCGAACACCGCGGCCACAAAGGCCTTGAGACCAGGCATGGCGCCGGATATCGGCGTTACGGAAGTATAGTTGGTAAAGTAAAGAAGAGAGCCTATGGCTGCCAAAAACGAACCGATGATAAACGTTATGCTTATCACCGTATTTATCCTGATCCCCATCAGCTGGCTGGTCTCAAAATCCTTGGCAAGGGCGCGCATTGCCATGCCGATCTTCGTATGCTTTATCAGCATGACCAGTGCAACCACCAGCACGAATGTCAGAACAGGCGTGATCAGGGTAACAATCTTCGTCGTGGCAGATCCGATATCGACAGAATTGCTGATCCACGGTATCACAGGATATTGTCTGGCAAGTCCGCTCGTCAGGTACCATGCCAGGTTCTGGAGAAGATAGGATACTCCAATGGCGCTGATCATTACCGACATTCGCGGAGCAGATCTAAGCGGCTTGTAAGCTACCCGTTCGACGATAAACCCGAGAAGCACGGTTATTATTAATACCAGCGGTATTGCGACATAAAGAGGAGCCCAGGCTGCCAGGTACACCATCGCAAAACCCGCGAACATGAATATATCGCCATGGGCAAAGTTAATAAGCCTTAATATCCCGTAGACCATGGTATAGCCAATGGCTATAAGCGCATATTGTCCTCCGACCGAAATACCGGCCAGTATGTAGGGAAGATTTGTGTCAATAAAATTCTTCACAGATCTTCCGGCTTCGCTTAAGAAAACATCGATAAATAACATATCAAACCCTCATGAGTCGTCCAAGGCTATTTCATATTAATGATTTGACGCGACGGGGGCTGTATATCCCCCGTCCGTCATTGCTAAAGCTTATTTTTAATTATATCAATAACAAATCAGTTGTCTACGCTCTGGATAGCAATGAATTTCCATGAAGCGTCTGAAGTGTTGACAGCCTTGATGTATGCCACGTTACGAATAGCGTCGCCGATTTCATCGAAGGCTATGTCACCGGTAACGCCGGTATGTGTCACATCCCACAGAACTTCGTTTATTTTTCTCGGATCGGTGCTCTGGGCTTTTTCAATAGCTTTTACGGCAACCATGTAAGCATCGTAACCGAGGGCGGATACTGCTGCGACTATGTCGTTGCCGCCATTGTTCTTCAGCTTCTCAGGATTGTCGTTGAGCCATTTCTTGAAGTCCTTGACGAACTGGGAACCCAGCGCAGTGTTGTCTCCTTCGTCAAAGAAAGTGGAAACATATATCCTTGCATTGGATCCCTTTGCGGCATTGAGAATAACCGAGCTGTCCCATGTATCTCCTGCCAGAAGCGGAATGTTTACTCCCTGGGAAATGGACTGCTCGATTATAAGAGCGGCAGCTTCTGTGGAAGTAGGAGCGAAGATGACATCAACATTGTTGTTGACTGCTGTGGTCAGGTATGCCGTAAAGTCGCTGTTGCCGCCCTGGAAGGTCTCTTCGATGACCGTTCCTCCGAGGGCTTCGAACGCTTTTTTGAAGTAATTTCCAAGACCTACTGAGTAATCGTCGCCAAGCTTTGTCAGTATGTAGGCTTTCTTGGCGTTGAACTCATCAACTGCGAAGTTTGCCAGGACTGTCCCCTGGAACGGATCGAGATAGCAGATGCGGAAATAGTGCGTATTGCCTTCCGTGACCTGGGGGTTGGTGCAGGAAACTCCAATTACAGGGATACCTGCGTTCTTGAAGACGTCGCTGGCAGCAATCGAGACACTGGAGCCATAAGAGCCGAGAGCGATGGAAACTTTTTCACTCACAAGCTTGGCAGCCGCCGACGGTCCCTTGTCGTTGGAAGACTCGTTATCAACTATCACGAGCTCAATCTTATAAGTCTTACCGCCGATTTCGACCGTGTTTTTAACGGTGTTCGCAAACTCTATGCCCAGAATCTCCTGCTTGCCTCCGGCTCCGTTGTCACCTGAAGACGGCTCATATACGCCAATCTTGATGACATCTCCCGATCCTGATCCGCAGCCGGCAAACATCATCGATACAAGGCAAATGGTCAGTAAAATGCTGATTATCTTTTTCATTCCTGTTTCCCTCCATTTATCTGCTTCGATTCTTTATCGCTTCATCATGTTGATGACTCAGCGTATATTATTGACATTGTAACCTATTTTGCCATTAAATACAATTATCCTGATGCTGTTATATGCAAAAAATTATTGGAATTCTTGCAGGTAATATCAGTCATTTGCTGCAACCAGCAGTCATATCTATAACGATATTAATTTATTGGCAATGTTCTTACAGAAAGTATCGTCATGCTCCACAAACAGTATGGTCGGTTTATATGAAAGGAGCAGTTCCTCTATCTGCATCCTTGAGAACACATCGATATAGTTCAGGGGTTCGTCCCAGACATGCATATGGGCTTTTTCACACAGGCTCCTGGCGATCAGGACTTTCTTTTTCTGGCCTTCGCTGAACCCGGACATGTCCTTTTCAAACTGCACCCTTGAAAAATCAAGTTTCCGTAAGATCGCCCTGAACAGGCTTTCATCGATGGAATTCTCACAGGCGTAATCGGACAGGTTCCCAGTTAGGAAAGACGTATCCTGCGGTACATATGATATGAGCAGCTGGCTGCCTTTGTAAAAGCGTCCGGAATAGGCGACGTCTTCCCCGCATATCAGCTTTATAATGCTTGTCTTGCCTGATCCGTTCTTTCCCCGGAGCGCTATCCTGTCACCCTGTTCCACGGTGAAACTGATATTGTCGCATACTGTCCTGTCGTCATAGCAGACCGAAACATTCTCCAGGGCGACAAGACGGTTGGAGTGATACTGAAGCTGGGCAATTTTTAGGTTTTCCGTGATCTCGATGTTTTTCAGGAGCTTTGATTTTTCATCTATGGCAGCCTGAATCCTCGTATCGATAGCCTTGGCGCGCTTCATCATTTTCTTTGATTTGCTGCCTTCATAGGGCCGCCGGCCAATGCTTTTTTCTTCCCTGTACGGATTGATGCCGATCTTCGAAGCTTCGGCCCTGTCAGCCCATTCTGCCGTACGTTTTGCTGCTTCTTTCAGGTTCTTTATGTCTCTTTTCAGTTTTTCGTTTTCCTTAAGCTCGAAATTGTCCAGCGCCTGCTTATTCGCCCACCAGGAAGAAAAGTTCCCTTTCTGTATTTCAATATTCGCCCTGTTTATTGAAAGGATATGGTCAACGCAGTTATCAAGAAATGCCCTGTCATGGGAAACCAGGATAAATCCTTTTTTCCCGTTGAGATACCTGCCTACCGTCTCCCTTCCTGCAAGATCAAGATGGTTGGTGGGTTCGTCAATCAGCAGGAAACTGTTTTCCTTAAGGAACAGTATTGCAAGCAGGATCTTGGTCCGCTCCCCGTTGCTCAGTGTTTTGAATGGTCTGTAGAGGACATTTTCGTCGACCTCAAGAAGTGACAGTTCCTTTTTCAGTTCCCAGGGCTCGTACCCTGACCAGATAGAGTTTATCACCTCGATGGTATCCAGTTTCTTATCCGGCACCGGATACGGGAAATACTCAAAGTTCACCGAAGCAGTAATGGTTCCGCTGTACTCATACTTTCCCATCAGCAGGTTCAGGAATGTGGTCTTCCCCCTGCCGTTCCTGCCGATAAAGCCGAGCTTCCAGTCGGTATCTATCTGGAATGATACGTTTTCGAAAATATTGTCATAGGTGCCTTCATAAGCAAAAGTCAGGTCCGATATTTTTATCAATGACATATGATCCTCCTCTGTATTGATGTTTCATGTATATCCTGGATCGCTCCGCTGTCCGTGCTGCGCTTAAATCGCATGCAGGCACGCCGCTTTATGGCAGTCATGCGTACAGCTCAGGCGGAATAATTCAAAAGCCGCAGGAAAGTCAACTCCTGCGGCTTAATCAAATATGACATAACAAGCCCATAAAGGTCTGCAATAAGGAACATATAATGATTGGAAGGCACAGTCAACTTTCCTGCATCAAGTGCAAGCACAATAGAATTATTATATTATGCTACATTATCAGCAAGAAAAAGTGAACATCCTTCCAGCTCCTGACTGATGTATTAAAATAATCGATTATATTATACAATGATTATCCGGGAAAATGCAACAAAATTGCAAACCCTTGCTTTTTTAATGCACCGAGAGCACTTTTGACAGAAACTCCTTTGTTCTCGGATGCTTAGGGTTTGAAAACAGTTCTTCGGGAGTATTTTCCTCCACAATCTGCCCTTCGTCCATAAAGAGTACCCTGGTTGCAACCTTCCTTGCAAACCCCATTTCATGGGTCACTATGACCATGGTCATTCCTTCGTCTGCAAGCTGTTTGATAAGGTCCAGGACTTCGCCTACCATTTCCGGGTCAAGGGCTGAGGTCGGCTCGTCGAACAGGATCACTTTCGGGTTCATGGCAAGGGAGCGGATAATTGCTATCCTCTGCTTCTGCCCGCCTGAAAGGGTGGACGGGTATACGTAAGCCTTATCCTCGAGACCTATCCTCCTCAGCAGTTTCAGGGCCTGCTCCTTAGCCTCCTCTATTATTTTAGCTTTTGTTGTGTTTATCTCGTAAAGCTCCTTTTTATTGGACGTGAACAGGTTCCTTATCCTTATGAAAAAATTTTTTATCTTTTTGGCCCTGAGTTCCTGCGTCCTGATATAGACCGGGGCCAGCATGATGTTTTCTATGACGTTCTTGTTGTTAAACAGGTTAAACTGCTGAAAAACCATGCCCATACGGCGCCTGTGGATGTTTATGTCGACCCTCATATCTGCAATATTGACGCCTTCGAATATTATCTCGCCGCCTGTCGGATCCTCGAGACAATTCAGGCAGCGCAGAAAAGTGCTCTTCCCGCTCCCGGAAGGACCTATTATAACAACCTTTTCGCCTTCGCGGATAGTGGTGGTTATACCCTTGAGCACTTCCAGGTCGCCATACCGCTTCCTTAAGTCAATTACGTCTATCACTTTTTCTCAGGCTCCTTTCGATCATTTTGACAATCAAAGCGATAATCGCAACCAGGACAATGTATATCAGCGCCATGACAAGGTATGGCACCATGAACTCATAGGTATTGGAGCCGATATAGCTGAACGCCACGTACAAATCGGAAGCCCCTACAAAGCTTACGATGGAAGTTTCCTTTATGAGCACTATGAATTCATTGCCAAGGGTGGGGATTATATTTTTCACTGCCTGGGGTACGACTACTTTAAGCATGGAAACCCAATAGCTGAGTCCCAGCGCGCGGGCTGCCTCCATCTGTCCGGGATCGACCGACATTATGCCGCCGCGCATGATCTCGGATACATAAGCCCCGCTGTTCAATCCAAAAACCAGCATACATACAGACAGGGGAGTCATTCTTGACCCGAACAGCGGCAGCAAAACAAAATAGAACAGCAGAAGCTGGACGACCATGGGAGATCCCCTGAAAAATCCAACGTACAATCTGCAAATTCTGTTTAAGATCCTGGGCAGTCTCTTATACTTGGGTGATACCGCTATGATTGCTATTATTGTACCTATGATTATGCCTATCACAAGGCCGGCCACCGCGATATAAAACGTGTTCCGAAGTCCTGTAAGTACCCTTGTGTAGCCGCCGTGTTCATAAAATACTTCCCAGAATTTTTCGACCTTTTTTGCAAAGCTTCCCATAACATTTCCTTTATGAATTTTTATTCTATATTATAACAGGTTGTCTTTTATTTTAGCAATTACAGAAAAACTACTGAAAAAGTTCTGCCGTAAGGCCGTCTTTTCTTATGGAAGAGGCTGAACGGCGGAATTTTTCAGTAGTTTTATCATTGACCATTAAACGATTTATATCAGTTGAGTTCGTTAAACGTAGTTGCTATGATTTCCGCAGGCGCTTCGTCGATTATCACATAATCGATGTTTCCGTTCAGCATATCCTGGACTGCGAGAGAGCCTGATGAGTAACCTACGCAAGTTACATTGAAACCTTCAAATCCCCAGTCTTCGTCCCCTTCAACATAAAGCTGGCCCGTGGTTCCGGTTTGTACGCCGATCCTGGTTTTCTTGTCCAGTTTTGATAATATTGCTTCGACATCTTCGCTGGTTTTCGCATTGTCAAATGTTTTATCATCTGCCTTGACTACGAGTTTCTGAGCGGCATCATAGTATTTGTCGCTGAAATTGACCAGTTCTTTCCTGTCTTCCGTGATGGACAGCCCGGCCATTGCAATGTCAGCCTTGCTTTGACCTACCGAAAGGCAAACGGCGGCAAATTCCATGTTGCTTATGACCAGTTCCTTTCCCAGTTCCTTTGCAAGAAGGGCTGCGATTTCCATATCCACGCCGTAGTATTTGTCGCCTTCCATGTATTCAAAGGGCGGGAAAGCGGCATTGGTGGCAACCACCAGCTGATCCTTGCTCGGATCAAGCTCTGCGGAAGCAACAGGTTCGGGTTTCCCGTCCCCGAAGTATTTATTGAGGATACTGTCCAAAGTTCCGTCAGACTTGATCTTGCTTATAAACTTGTTTACTGCCTCGAGAAGTTCCGGCTGATTCTTGTCAACGCCAAAAGCGTATTCCTCCTGTGTCAGTTGAATGTCGATGACCTTGACCCCGGAGCTTTTCTTTGCTCCGCATCCGGCAAGGGTAATGGCAATTAGCATAACAACAAGCAACAATGAAACAGTCTTTTTCATATTCTTTAATCCTCCTGTTGATGAATACTTATGCATTTTATTAGCTGTTTTATGTATAAATATAAATTATTTTCGAATGTTTGTCAACTTATAATTGAAAATTTATTCAAAATTAATCCCGGTTTATGCATTATGGTATCCTGATATTATACATGCATCTTAATGAAATCTTAAGAAATTTCCTAATTGGTTTTTAATGCTGCTGTATGCATAATTGTATTGGAGGATGAGCTGAATGTACAATATCCTGATATGCGACGACGAGAAAGACATAGTATCGGCTTTGAAAATCTACCTGTCTTCGGAAAATTACAATATTTTTGAAGCATACAACGGAAAAGAAGCGCTCCAGGTCATCAGGAGCAACGATATCCACCTTGTCCTGATGGATATCATGATGCCTGAGATGGACGGTCTTACGGCAATGGTAAAAATACGCGAGCTGAACAACATCCCCATCATACTGCTTACTGCAAAGGGAGAAGACACGGACAAGGTGTTGGGTTTGAATATCGGCGCCGACGACTATATCACGAAGCCCTTCAATCCCGTAGAAGTACTGGCTAGGGTCAGGTCACAGCTCAGGAGATACATGCAGCTCGGAGGAGGAACGGTAAAGCCTCATATACTTCGCATCGGCGGCATTGAACTGGACGACAGGGCAAAAACCGTGACACTTGACGGGGAAACCGTCAGCCTGACCCCCACAGAATACGATATTCTGAAACTCTTCATGGAAAACCCCGGTGTAGTATTTTCACCGAAGGAAATTTACAAAAAGGTCTGGAACGAGGCTTCTTTCGGTTCCGAAAGCACGGTGGCCGTGCATATAAGGCATCTGCGCGAAAAAATAGAGATCAACCCGTCGGAGCCGAGATACCTGAAAGTTGTATGGGGCCAGGGTTATAAAATGGAACGAGGTGAAAGGGCTTGAATAAACTGACTTGCAGTTTTCCTGCAAAAGTAACTGCCATTTTCCTTTTTGTCATAACCGTAATGCTTTCGCTGACAGGCGCGGCAGGCATATACCTGTTCTACGAGTATGGTTTTTATCGTCTGCCTTTGGCTGATATTAAAAAGGACGTATTTGAAGACATTACCCGTGGGTACGCCTACACTGTTTTCTATGAGTATTTCCCGGTTTACAGGAGCAATCTTTATGAAATGAAGGAATACCAGGAAGCTTTTTCTCACGAAAAGACCAACTTCCGGTTCGTGCTCAAAGATCCGGATGGCAGAGTGATACTAAGCAACTACTTTGGTGAAGAGTACCTGCTGAGACGGACATATCAATACGAGGATTACATCGTATACAGTGACTCAACGGGTCGGCAGACAGGCAGTGAAATAAAGATCTATACCATCGACTGTTACGTGGCCATGGCCATGGCTGCAAATGACCGGTATAAGATGGCAAACCGTTTTGTTGAGCTTGCATACAAGATGAGGTATGCAATAATTCCGATCACGGCAATATCCTTCATAGCAGCCATTATCGTGTTCATATTCCTCATGTGCTGCGCAAGCAGAAAAAAAGGCGAAGACAGGGTCGTACCCGGCACCATTGACAAGATCCCGCTTGATATCCTTGGTTTGTGTATACTTATAATATTCTACTTCCAGCTGAAGGTAATAACCCATATCAACGTCCTTTCTGAAGCGGGGATGATAATGCTTGTCGTCATATGCGCTATTTGCGATATACTCCTTGCGCTTATGGCCTGCATGTCTTTCGCCACCAGGTGCAAGCTTGGAGGTTGGTGGAAAAACACCGTTGTTTACCGGGTTTTCAGCTTAATACGCAGGATCGTATCCCGGACTTTTGGCATCATAAAGTACCTAATAACGAATATACCCCTGGTTGGGAAGACAGTCCTGGTTATCCTGGCGATATCCCTGATCGAGTTCATATCGCTCGCTTCCGTGGATGAAAGGAACACCCTGGCGCTCCTGTGGTTTCTTGAAAGGCTCGTCCTGGTTCCGATTATACTGTTGACTGCCATTGGCCTGCAGAAGCTGCAGATAGCAGCCAGGAAAATGGCTGAGGGCGATGCGGGCTATCATGTGGATACCAGGTTTCTGTTCCTGGACCTGAAAAAACACGGCCAGAACCTGAACAGTATCAGCGAAGGTATCTCCAGGGCGGTTGATGAGCGCCTGAAAAGCGAACGGTTCAAAACCGAGCTGATCACAAATGTATCTCATGATATCAAAACGCCGCTTACTTCGATAATCAACTATGTGGACCTTATCAAAAAGGAAAAGATCGAAAACGAGACATTGAAAGAGTATATAGATGTGCTGGACCGCCAGTCCACCAGGCTGAAAAAACTGACTGAGGATCTCGTGGAAGCTTCCAAGGCTTCAACAGGCAATATTGAAATTAACTGGGCCAGGACTGAAATTGGGGTCCTGCTTGCCCAAACCGTCGGAGAGTACGAGGAAAAGCTGAAGGATATCGGCATTGAACTGATCCTGAAGAAGCCTGAAGAAGAGGTCTTTGTAATGGCGGACGGAAGATTGCTGTGGAGAGTTTTTGACAACCTGATGAACAATATATGCAAGTATGCCCAGCCATCTACCCGGGCTTATATAAATCTTGACATAAAAGACAGGCAGGCTGTCATCACCTTCAGGAACATTTCAAAATATCCTTTGAATATATCCAGTGATGAGCTCCTTGAAAGATTTGTCCGGGGAGACAGTTCAAGAAATACGGAAGGCAGCGGCCTTGGGCTCTCCATTGCAAAAAGCCTGACAGAATTGCAGCACGGGAAATTGGACCTGTATGTTGATGGCGATTTATTCAAAATTGTTGTAAGTTTCGAAATCATATAGTAAACTTTATTTGCTGAAAATTAATCCATAAAAAGGAAGTGTCTTGCTTGGAAATTATAAGGCTGATCAATGCCATAATTGCCGCGATATTCCTGGTATGCTGTTCCTATCAGTTTTGTTACGTAGCCGCTCCGTTCATCCGGAAGAAAAAAACATGCGGCAGTGCAAAACTGCACAGGTATGCTGTCCTGATCGCGGCACGCAACGAGCAGGCAGTTATTACCCAACTAATAGAAAGCATCAGGAACCAGACATATCCTTCACACCTTGTAAAAATTTTTGTGGTTGCGGACAACTGCACCGATGATACCGCTGCAAAGGCAAGGGCCGCAGGGGCAATAGTCTGGGAGCGTTTTGACAATCAAAGGGTGGGGAAAGGATACGCCCTGGATTTCCTGTACGACAAGATATGCAAAATGTATCCAAGGAATGCGTTTGACGGCTTTTTTGTCTTTGACGCCGACAACCTGCTTGACGAGAATTACATAGCTGAAATGAACAAGATGTTCTCCAGCGGCAAAAAGATAATAACAAGTTACCGCAATTCCAAGAATTATGGCCGCAACTGGGTTTCGGCAGGACTGTCCTTATGGTTTTTCTGGGAGTCCCAGTTCCTGAACAGGGCCAGGAACCTGCTGGGAACAAGCTGTGCTGTTTCCGGAACAGGGTTTCTGTTCCACCGAAGCATCATCGAGAAAACAGGTGGATGGAAATTTTTCCTTCTTACAGAGGATATAGAATTCAACGTTCACCATGTAATCGATGGAGAGAAGATAGCCTATTGCGAATCAGCCATCTTTTACGACGAGCAGCCGGTTAAATTCAGCCAGTCCTGGTCCCAGAGGATGCGCTGGTCGAGAGGATATATCGAAGTATTACGAAAATATGGCCTGAAACTTCTTAAGTCTACAATAACCAAAAGCAGTTTTTCATGTTTTGATATGGCGATGAATACTGTGCCTGCCATCGTTTTATCGGTTTTAAGCTTGCTGGTGAATGTTATCGGCGCTGTCTTAATCCTTATTTCCGGCGGGGACATTTCAGGCATGCTTTCATTGGCAGGCAAGGCTATTCTCAATATGTATATCATGTTCTTCCTTATCGGCTGCATCACGACAGTTTCCGAGTGGAAGCGCATTTACTGCTGCCCATCCAAAAAGATTCTGTACATGTTTACATTCCCGCTTTTCATGTTCACTACATTCCCAATCTCGGTGATTGCACTGTTCAGGAACGTGGAATGGAAGCAGATTTACCATCTTGAAGCCAAAACGCTGAACGATGTCAGGAATATAGCTTAGCGTATCTCGCCATGATCTTTTCCGCGACCCTGATGCCGTCAGCCGCCGATGACATTATCCCGCCTGCATATCCTGCTCCTTCCCCTGCGGGATAAAGACCTTTTATACTTGAAATGCATTCGTCGTTCCTGAGGATCCTTACAGGGGATGAACTTCGTGTTTCAACCCCGGTCAGGATGCCGTCGGGCATGGCAAATCCTCTTATTTTCCTGTCAAAATACACTATCGCTTCCTTCATGGTCGTGATGACATAATCGGGAAGACAATCCTTCAGGGATGCGAAAGTCACGCCAGGTCTGTAGGTTGGCCTGACCGAACCGAAACCTGTGCTTATACGATCATTCAGAAAGTCACCTATAAGCTGGACGGGCGCTCTGTAATCGGAGCCGCCAAGCTGGAAAGCAAGACGTTCCCAGTTTCGCTGGAACTCCACGCCTGCAAGCGGATGATGTCCCGGGTAATCCTCCGGGCTTACTCCCACCAGCAATGCAGAGTTGGCATTCACCCCGTCTCTTTTATATTCGCTCATTCCATTGGTGACAACATGCCCTTTTTCCGAGGCTGCAGCGACCACGTAACCTCCCGGGCACATGCAGAAGGTATAGGCGGATCTTCCGCTTTTCGAATGATAGGCCAGCTTGTAGTCCGCCGCTCCGAGCATCGGGTTCCCAGCCTCGCTTCCGTACTGGGCCCTGTCTATGACCTCCTGGGGGTGCTCAATCCTGACCCCAATGGAAAAGGGCTTCGGTATCATTTCAATGCCCCTTTTGTAGAGGATTTCGAAGGTGTCCCTCGCACTGTGCCCTATGGCAAGGATCACAACATTGCATTCCAGTATTTCTTCACCGTTGATCTCAAGGGCTGTTATCTCCCCGTCCCTGGTTATGAAATCAGTCACCCTGGATCTGAACCTTACTTCTCCGCCATGCGAAATAATGGACTGTCTCAGGTTTTTCACCACAGATCGCAGCAAATCGGTTCCGATATGGGGCTTGTTCTTATACAGGATCTCCTGCGGCGCTCCTGCGCTGACAAACTCCCTGAGCACCTGTTCGCATCTCGGATCGTTTATCAAAGTGGTGAGTTTCCCGTCCGAAAAAGTTCCCGCGCCGCCTTCCCCGAACTGCACGTTGCTTTCGGGATCAAGCTTTCCATGATCCCAGAAATCGTTTATCTTCATGACCCTCGAATCCACATCCTCCCCTCTTTCGAGGACGATGGGCCTGTAACCGTTTTGGGCAAGGATCAAAGCCGCAAAAATGCCTGCGGGTCCCATACCTGTCACAACTGGCCGGTGGCGCAGTTTTTCGCTTCCGAACCTAAGGTCCGGACGTATTACAGCCGGTGTCGGAAATACATCCCTGCCACCGGTCTTTTTCAATACATGTTCTTCATTTGCCACTTCGGCATCCAGCGAATATACCAGGCATATATCGGCCTTTTTGCGGGCATCCACCGATTTTTTCGAAATGCTGAAGCTTAGCAGGTCTTCCTCTTTTATTTTAAGCCTGCCAAGGATCTCCCTTTTCAGGACCTCCTTCTCATTGTCCGGAGTAATCCTGCTTATTTTAATCCTGATATCCGACAGTCTTATCATATTCCATATCCTTCCATTTTGAAGCAAAGGAACCGTCCCCTTGCTTCAAGGAACCGTCCCCTTGCTTCACACTGCGGCGCTGCGGCCGGCAATGAAGCCCGATGACCAGGCCCACTGCAGGTTGAAGCCGCCGCACAAACCGTCCACGTCCATTATCTCCCCGGCAAAGTACAGACCTTTAACCAGGAACGATTCCATGGTGTTATCATCTATCTCGCGGGTATTGATGCCGCCGGCCGTGACCTGGGCGCTTGGCCAGCTTTTGGTGCCCCTTACACTGAAACGCCAGTCAGTAAGGATCCTTGCGATCCTTTCCCTATCTCCCGCGGTTATATCGGAAACGGGTCGCTTCAGGTCGCTTATGCCGGCCTGCTTCAGGATCACGGGGATCAGTCTTTTATTTGTAAGCCCGACGAAGCTGAATTCCACGGTTTTCCCCGGGTCCGCCAGGAAACGTTTTTCTATTAGTTTAGACACTTCTTCTTTCGTCATGGTGTCAAGGATACTGATCCTTAATACGGCCTTTTTACCATCCCTCATAAGTTCCCCGGCTTTCCGGCTTACCTGCAGAATGGGAGGTCCTGATACGCCATAGTTTGTAAAAAGAATATCTCCCCTGTCCGAAATAACAGGCCTGTTATTATCCAGTACTTCAGCCGTCCCGACAAACTTCACGCCGTCGATAGACTTGAAGAAATCTCCTTCCAGCATAAGCTGGACAAGCGCAGGAAAAATATCTGTCATAGTATGGCCCAGCTTTAAAGCGAGGTCATAGCCGTATCCGTCGGAACCGGAAGACGGCATGGCTTTTCCGCCGGGAGCCAGGATCACGCTGTCTGCCCTGTATGTCCTGCCATCACCGGTCTTTATGATGAATGAACCTTTCCCGGGAATTATCTCCACCACGTTCGAATCGCATACTATATTGACTTCCAGCCGGTTAAGTTCATACATCAGGACATCGAGGATGCTGGACGCCTGGTCCGACATGGGAAAGACCTTTCCCCTTTCCTCCACCTTGTGCTGGATTCCCAGCTTCTCAAAAAAGCTGATGGTATCGGAAACGGAAAAGGCGGATAATGCCTTCCGGACAAATTCCGGGTTTTCGCCGCTGTAACAGCCGACATCGGCATTTATGTTCGTAAAATTGCATCGGCCGTTTCCGGTGGCCAATATTTTCTTGCCCACTCTCGGGTTTTTTTCAAGAATCGTGACCTCTGCGCCGTGCCTTGCCGCTGAAATTGCGGCCATCATTCCCGCCGCTCCGCCGCCCACGACCACTACCTTTTTTGTATAGTCCATAGCCTTGTCTCTTCCTTTTACTATACAATGTTCATTCCTTTATGAATTCGATCCTCTCAATGACCATGCCGGGACTCACAACACTGATTTTTAATTCATACAAACCCTTTTCAAGGTAAACCTTAACAAGTTTCTGCCTGATCCAGCGCCCCTCTGTCCCGCTGGTCTGTACATGGGTCATATAATTATCATTCAGGAATATGTTGCTTCCGGACTGGGACAGCCTGTCGCCCGTGGACATGATATTCGCAAATCCCCTGTACTCTCCTTCTTCAGTTACCCTGAACCAGGCTTTCCCGTCGGAAATAACGATCCGGTGATCCTTCTCCAGATCCTGTACCGGTTCCCGGCACTCTCCTTTTTTTGCCGTGAATCTCCCGACTGTTTCCCTTGGCGCATGATCCCTGAAGAATACAGGAGCCTGCATCAGGAAGTTCAATATGTTGATGGCGCAGCGCTGCAGTTCTCCTCTTGTCAGGGAACCGTTTTTCAGCGAAACGATGGTATCGTCACCGTTAGAATTAATCTCTGCGCCGAAATTGTTGACAACCATGTATAAGTCATTCTGCGCCCTTATCATGGAACCGGTAAATTTCGAACTTGAAGGTCCGCCATTGATACAGTCGTTCATGGTCGCCCACCAGTCGGTCATGACAATGCCCTTAAAGCCCCATTCCCTGCGCAGCACCGTCGTATTAAGATCGTAACTTGAAGCCGTCCAGTATCCGTTCACAGGGTTATACGAGGTCATTACCGCATTGGCACCTCCCTGTTTTACGGCTGTTTCAAATCCTTTGAGATAAATCTCCCTCAGCGCACGTTCCGAGACTACAGCATTCAGTTTTGTCCTGCATTTTTCCTGGTTGTTGCAGGCGAAATGCTTCAGTGTCGCGAATGAACCGCCTTTCCTTACTCCGCAGACGAAAGCGGCCGCAAACATTCCCGAGAGCAGCGGGTCCTCGGAATAATATTCGAAATTCCTTCCGCAGAGCGGATTGCGCTTGATGTTCAGTCCGGGGCCAAGAAGCAGGTCAACACCGTTCCTGACAAGCTCCCTGCCCTCCATTGTATAAAGTTCTTCCATCAATTCCGTGTCCCATGTCGATGCAAGCAGCGTTCCAATGGGCATCTGGGTCGCCTTATGCCCGGTGTCCATCCTGATTCCCGAAGGGCCGTCGGCTGTGCATGCGATAGGAATACCATACTTAAGCAGGTTGTCCGTGACCCCGCCGAAAGCGCTCGTTGTTCCGGGCGTTACCCAGGGACTGCAGGTGCCCTCGCCCCTTGTCAGCGCGGCCAGATCCTCGTCGGACAGCTGCGCTGTGAATTCTTCAATGGAGATCTTTCCATTATAAACATCCCTTAATTTATATCCCCTGTCTCCCGTCTGCGGTATTTCCGGCGGCAGGTTCCTCTCTATGCGCTCTTTTATGGAAACCTGTCGTAAAGGCACGTCTTCATGGGATATCTCGTATGTTCCGTCTTTCTTTCTCCTGCCCGGCTTCATCCTACTGAATGGTTCAGCGGGCTTCAGGATTTCTTCGAGCTGTTCGACAACCCGTAGCGAGGGTATGAACAGGCTGTCCCTGCCGTCAACTTTTAACCTTACGGTGTTCCTTACGCTGTTTCCAGCATAAATAAAGTATTCTCCGCTCTCAAGGACGTAACATGAGGGATGGCCGGTATAACCGCCGTCATCGTAGGCGGCCATCTGCCTTACGGGGAATCTTATGGTCATTGACTGGGACTCCCCTGGTCCGAGAAGCTTAGTTTTCCTGAAAGCCGCAAGGGTCCTCACAGGCCTGCCCAGTTTTCCCTGGGGAGCTTCATAATATATCTGGACAACCTCTTTCCCCGGGTACTTTGCTCCTGTATTTTTGACCTCTGCATCCACCTCGATGTATTCCTCGCCGTCAATTATCCTGACACGTGCTTCGGAACAATTAATCTCAAAATCGGTGTAGGACAGCCCGAATCCGAATTCGAACTGTACTTTTTCCGGGCAGAACGTCTCAAAGTACCTGTATCCCACATAAATATCTTCCTGGTAGATATTCTTTTCCTCTCCGCCAAAATTAACCGTGGAAGGATAATCGTTAATGGAATACGCTATGGTCTCAGGCAGCTTGCCGCTGGGAGTCACGTCGCCTGCAAGGACATCCGCGGCCGCGTTTCCGCCCTCCATTCCACCCTGCCATGTTATAACCACTCCCTTGATTCTGCCGTTAAAAGGTTCCCTGTCTATCCAGCTGATGTCGATTATATTTGGGATATTAAGGACGAGGACCACATCGCTGAAATACCCGCAGACCTTATCCAGCATATCCTGCTCGGTTTTTGTCAGGAGATATCCTCCTTCCTCAACCCGGTTATCCATTTCTTCGCCGGCCGTTCTGCCGATGACCACGATTGCCTTGTCAGACTTGCTTTTGGCTTCCCTTACGATTTCATCGGTAAGGGGCATTTCTTCCTGGTGCAAGGGTTCTTCAGCCCAGCCACCGCCGCCGTTATCATAAGGGTGTTCCTTTATCCAACCTGAATAAATCCCGGCAAGGTCTTCATTTATCCATATCCTCGACTTTAAACGCAGACCGTCGAGCAGGTTGGTGGCGTACTCCACGTTAGTCCTGCCTCCTGATCCTGTTCCGGTCCTGTAATAATCTATCTGGCACCTGCCAAAAACCGATATTCTGTCATTTTCACCCAGGGGCAGGACACCGTCCTCGTTTCTCAGCAGGACCGCTCCCTCTGCCGCGGCTTTTCTGCACAATTCGGCAAACCCTTTCAATGGCACGCCTATTTTTAGTGGCTCCATAGCGTTTGTCCTCCGGTTGATTTTTATCAGTCAGATAATTATACCATATATATCCTGCCGTCAAAACATACGACCCGGATATTAATAATAAGCGGTATAGCTGATGGGTTATAAATCAGGGCATACATGCCGTATAAAAACTAACCCGCCCTGATTGCTTTACAGCACGTAAGGGCGGGTTTACAAACCCGTTATTGATTGAGTTTTTCGACAATTTCATTCTGGATGTTATCAACGGTGTATGGTTACCAAAGTCCTGACAATCTGGCTCAATGGCACCTGCTTTTCTACCGCTCCGATATCATATGCCGCTTTGGGCATGCCATAGACTACTGAACTTGCTTCATCCTGCCCGATAGTCCTGGCACCTCTCCTTCTCATTTCAAGAAGTCCTTTCGCTCCGTCATGGCCCATACCGGTGAGGATCACGCCTACTGCATTCGGCCCAGCCGCTCTGGCGACGGATTCAAACAAAACATCGACTGACGGACGGTGTCCGTTTACTTTTTCACCTTCAAAGCATTCGACCTTGTATCTGTCTCCAACCTTTCTGACCCTCATATGCCTGTCCCCGGGGGCTATAAGAACCTTTCCCGGTTCCGCGTAATCGCCGTTCTCGGCTTCCTTAACCTCCAGTGAAGCTGTTGAGTTGATCCTTTGGGCGAATATACCGGAAAAAACCGGCGGAATATGCTGTACGATGACTATTCCAGGCATGCTCTTCGGCAAGGCATTGATGATCTGGCTTATTGCCTCGGTTCCCCCGGTCGATGCACCAATGGCTATGATCTTGCCGGCATCAGCCTCTGCTTCGGTATTGTTTGTCACGGCAGTAATTTCGGCGGAACCGTTCTTAATAATCTTTGCCCTGGAAGCAGCTTTTATTTTATATGTCAAATCATAAATAAAATTTTGCACTCTATCCGGCGAATATGAGGAAGGCTTGGTTATGAAATCGACCGCTCCGGCATTCAGTGCATCGAAAACCGCACCGCTTATGGTACTTATTACAATCACCGGCAATGGATACTGGGGAATAAGCTGTCTTATGAACTCAATCCCATCCATTCTTGGCATATGGATATCGCAAGTCATTACATCCGGCTTATGCCTAAGGATCTTGTCCCTTGCGTCATATGGGTCACTGGCAGTATCGACAACTTCCAATTCATTATCAGTTGAAATTCCTCTCGCCAGCACCTCTCTGAACAGAGCACTGTCATCTACCACTAAAACTCTGATTTTTCTCCCGGCATGCATTCAAGATTAATCCTTTCTGTAGACAGACGGCATTATATATTTGAATGCCGTTTCTTCACGGTAAAGAGATTCGGAATGTCCTATAAACAGGTAAGCGCCGTGTTCCATGGCGTCATAGAACTTTTTTACAAGCTCGATCTTTGTCTGCCTGTCAAAATATATCATTACGTTCCTGCAGAATATTACGTGAAATTTCTTTTTAAAAGGAAATGTTCTGTCCATGAGGTTGAACTTCCTGAAAATAACCTCATTTTTTATCCTGTCTGTTACTTCATACCCGGACTCATTCTTTATGAAATACTTGTTACGCCAGACAGTTGGGAGATTCTCCACCGATTCGCTGCTGTAAACTCCTCTTACGGCTTCTTCCAACACCTTTGTGGAAATATCGGTGGCCAGTATCCTGGTGTCCCATAAAAGCTTCTCCCCGCCGAAGAACTCATCTATAATAAAGGCTATGGTATAAGGTTCCTCACCTGTGGAGCAGCCGGCGCTCCAGATCCTCAGATCCCTGTTTTTAACTCTCGTTTTCAGTTCGGGAAGTACTTTGTCTCTGAAATACTCAAAATGACTTTGCTCACGCATGAAATATGTATGATTGGTCGTTATCTTGTTGACCAGCACTGTGACCGCTTTTCCGGTCTTATCAGACAATACGTGCTTAAAATAATCCGAGAAGCTGTCCATTCCGTTTTGAAGAAGAATTTTGCCCAGTCTTCCCTCTACCATGGCACGTTTTTCTTCCTTCAGGTCTATTCCATAGTGTGATTTGATGTATGATGCAAGTTGTTTGAATTCGTGGTCAGTAATTGAGAACACATGATGCACCTGCCTTTTGCCGTGGGATGCGGCCATGAGCATCCCACGGCCTGTAAAGGATCAGTCAAGGATTTTTAGTACTTTCCAAAGTCGCTGTCGCTCAGTACTATAGCTTCCTTCGCTTCCTTAGCTTTTTTATTTTTTTTGGCAGTTCCGGACTGTTTCGGTTCGGTCTTTTTCTTGTCAGCCATCTGTTCGATAATCTTTAGCACGTCAGGATTTATATCATCAAAGGAATTGCTGCTGACATAACTCTTTTTCAGTTTAAATTTGCTGACCATCTCATTCAGCGCCTCGGCCTGGCTTGAAAGTTCTTCGCTTGCCGCCGCGCTTTCCTCGGATGTAGCCAAGTTCTCCTGAACGACCTGGGACACCTGCATGATTCCCTGGTTTACCTGTGCTATTGCCGCTGCCTGATCATTGGAAGCGTTATTGATATCGCTTACTAAGTTCGATACGGCTTTCACTTCCTCAACGATCTTCTCCAGGGCATCGGCGGTTTCTTTGGCTATCCTGGTCCCCTCCACGGACTTCTTTATTGAATCCTCAATCAATGACGTAGTTTCCTTTGCTGCGTTTGCAGAACGTCCTGCAAGGGTTCTTACCTCTTCGGCCACAACAGCGAAACCTTTGCCATGCTGGCCTGCCCTGGCTGCTTCGACTGCTGCGTTGAGCGCCAGTATATTGGTCTGGAACGCGATATCGTCGATTACTTTAATTATCTTGTTGATATTGCTGGATTCTTCATTGATCTCATCCATTGCCTTGAGCATATCCTTCATCTTATTATTTCCTGTGACTGCATAATCTTGAGCTCTCTGAGCCATTTCATTGGCCTTGCTGGCATTCTCTGCATTGACCTTTGTCTGGGATGAGATTTCTTCAATGGATGCGGTTAGTTCTTCAATGGAGCTTGCCTGTTCGGTGGCTCCCTGGGACAGGGACATGCTGGAATCCGATATCTGTTTCGACCCGGATGCCACCTGTTCTGCGGCAGAAGCGATATTAAGCAGCAGATTATTGATCTTATGCACCATTTCGGACAGCTTGCGTCCAAGCAGGTCCTTATCCGAACGGACAGGAACATCCACGGTGAGATCCCCGTCAGCTATTTTCCCAACCAGTAATGCCTGCTCTTTCGTACTTTCAACCAGGTTTTTGAAAGCATTGACGAGCTGTCCGGTCTCATCCCTGTACGCTGAATCCAGGGATATATCCATATCGCCTCTGGCAAGCTGGTCGGCTGCCGTTACTATTTTCGTTATCGGCTTGCTGATTATTCGTGAGATGAAAAGTCCCAATATGATCGCAAGGATAATGCCTATGATGATGATCACTATTGTCAGTGTAATAGCTGTACTGGCAGATTTCACGTTCTCTTCGTTTCTCTCCAGGGCTCTTTCCTGATTATATTCCACCAGGTTGGCAAGAGAATCACGAACTGTGTCTCCGAGAGAACCGGATTCCATGAGAAGAACATTTTCAGCCTCATCATACTGTCCGTTCTGTATATGCTGGACGATCTTCTTCATATATATCCTGTACTGTTCCCAGTAGGATTTCATTTCATTAAACAGTTTACGGTTTTCCTCACTTGAAATGCTGTCCGCATAATTTTCGATAAGTTCGTCGATTGTTGCGATATAATTGCTGATATTTGTGGCATAACTGTCTCTCAGGCTGTCGTCCTTCAAAAGGATAGCCTCTGCAATGTTATACTTCATTCGCTGGTAATATCTTCCCGCATTGGCCGTATAGTTGATCCCCATCGTATTATGCTTATACAAAAGCTTATCAGCTTCGCTTATGTTTACTATGTTGACCAGGCCGATAACGCCTACCACACCTGCGATGATAGCTACTAAAAGAAATGCTATTATCAGTTTTGATGAAATTTTTAAATTATAAAACCATTTCATGTGTTTTCCCTCCATAAGATGTTGTTCTTATAATACTTCACTCAGATTTTCGATCTCATCGTCGGTCAGAAGTTTTTCGCAATCCAGCAACAGCTTTACATCGTTTCCGACTTTACCTATGTTCTTCACATACCTGTTGCTGAAATTCTTGTTCATTTTTGGCGGTTCGACGATATCCTGTTCCGGTATGGTGATGACCTCCGAAACAGTATCCACGATCAGGCCAATGGAAATGTCCCTTATGTCGATCACGATGATGCATGTCCTGTCATTGTATTCTTTCGATTCTTTCCTGAATCTTAACCTTACGTCCATTACAGGGATGATCTTTCCTCTCAGGTTAATTATCCCTTTGACATATTCAGGAAGCTCGGGTATTTCTGTGATCGCCTGCATCCCTATGATTTCGGTCACGTATCTTACTTCAATTCCATAGCTCTCATTGCCTATGTAAAAAGTCAGATACCTGCCTTTCAATGTGTCTTCTTCCAGTTCGGCCGTGTTTTCAATGATATCAGCCATACTGCTTGCCTCCTTCTTTCTTTTCATTGTCAGCCATCATTCCAGCCATATATCAACCCTCCAATATCCAAAATCAGGCTAATGTTTCCATCGCCCAATAGTGTACATCCCGCAAGTCCCTTTGTTTTCTTGAAATCCCTTATATACCTGGGCAGAGATTTGACAACTATCTGCTGCTGTCCGACCAGTTCGTCAGCAAAAATGCAAAGAGTTTTTTCGTCATGCTCCACCATGATAATGATACCTTCGGTGAAATCCGTGACATTGGTGACGATGTTGTAGTATTGGTGTAGCCTGAGGATCGGATAGCAGTTTCCTCTTACCATGATCATTTCATTGCCCTCAGGATCGGTAAAAGTATCGCCTGCTTTGGGCCTGAAAGATTCCTTAATGGAAATGGTCGGAAGCGTGAAAAGTGACTTCCCCACCTTGATGTTCATTCCGTCGACTATGGCGAGCGTGAGAGGGATCTTCATGGTAATTGAGGTGCCCGACCCAGCCGCACTGTCCACGATCACTGAACCTCCGATAGTTTCAATGTTCCTGGTCACCACATCCATTCCCACGCCCCGGCCTGAATACTCCGTCACGTTGTCTTTCGTGGAAAAGCCGGGTAGCAGGATGAGATTATAGATTTCCCTGTCAGTCATTTCCGACTCGGATTTGATGATGAGACCCTTTTCCCTGGCTTTCTCAAGGATTTTATTCCTGTCGAGACCTTTTCCGTCGTCGCGGACTGTGATAAGTACATCACTTCCGGCGCTTTTAGCTTCCAGTATGATGGTCCCGTATCTTGGCTTGCCCGCCTTTTCCCTCTCCTGCACCGATTCGATCCCATGATCCAGGGCGTTCCTTACAAGATGCATGAGCGGGTCAGAAATATGTTCTATTACGTTTTTGTCCACTTCGGTCTCTTCTCCGATAATGACGAGCTTCGCTTCCTTGTCAAGTTTTTTGCACATGTCACGCACAATCCTGTTCATTTTCTGGAAAGTAGCCGTCAGCGAGACCATCCTGATGGACATGACCATATCCTGAATTTCTTTCGTTATCTTGTCCAAACGCTGGGCCGCTTTTTGGAAACCGGGCAGCTCCATGCCGTCCAGGTCCGGGTTCTGGATAACCATCGCTTCCGCGATCACCATTTCGCCCACCAGGTCCATTAGTCTGTCAAGTTTTACGACGTCCACGCTCAGAATGTTCTGGTGGCTTGATGATAATTGGGATCCTTTTTCTTTTTTTGTCTTCGGTTCATCATAATCAACAGGTTTTTCTTCAGAGCTGGCAGCCTGGTCGGTTTTTTTTCCGCTTTCACTAACCCGCTTCAGCTCTTCGATCTCGATTTCCTCCAGTATCAGCTCCCGAAGGAAAATGGTTTGGAGCAGGACTTCCTGGATTTTCCCGTAATCAAGGTCTGATGTAAAGAATAACTGGAATCCGTTCTTTTTTATGTCTTCACTGCGATCATCACTGATCAGATCTTCTGGAATATGAAAGATATCGGACGTGATATCCTTGAGATTGTGCACCACGGAAAATGCGCGGATGTTTTCCATCTCGCAGCCTTCTTCAAAATGAAGAATGGCTTTGTAAGCATATTTCGATGAAATTTGCCTTGTCTCTCGCTGATACATGTTATGGAAAATACTTCCAGTATCAGTCTCGTCTTTCAGCCCTGAAACCGCCTTATGAATACCATTCTGCAGTTCATCGATGTATACGCTGAGTTTTCTGATTATTTCAGCCGGATCGCCATCAGCTGAGCTTCTGCCCTTTATTTTCAGTATTTCTTCTTTGATGAAATCGACGCCTTCAAATACAAGGTCGGAAATATAAGAACTGTCCGCGTTTTCCGGACTTCCATTCCTGAGGCAGTAAAAAAGATCCTCCATGCTGTGAGCCAAGTTGGAAATTCCATCAACTTTATCATGCCTATATGTGGCAAGTAATTACCATATATAGTGCACCTTTTCTTGCTTATAATCATTTCATATTAAACTTTAAAAACTGGGTTTAAAACGGAGATCGTTTTAAAGTCACGATCATCTGACAAATAAGGATTTTTCGTGGACTGAAATGTATCCTGACAGGATCGATTGACAAAATTGAATTTTATGCAACAAAAAAGGCGCTTCTTGCAATGCGCAGGACCAAAAATAACACTAAGCAATGCCATTGCAGAAGACCCCGTATTGTTATGTATAATATTCAATAACCCTTTATTCTGTTTTCTGGTATTACACATATCTGTCTCCTCAAAATGTAGCCTAGATGCAGCATTTATGCGGCCTAAAACTGTTGCTTAAGTTGTACAGATTTTATAATACCAACATAATTATTGTTATAGTCTCAAGTAGTGGTGTAAAAATCGTGTAGAATAATTGACAAAAAC